>OGUQ01000025.1_pt1 | contig 148343 bp, 180 predicted proteins | sample 1574701 | NCBI WGS metagenome assembly OGUQ01 (sample SAMEA2582087, study PRJEB24529) | metagenome | biome: Human gut stool | place: China | collected 2011 | reverse complement strand
TCCCCGTTTTACCTTCGCGGCTAGATACAACAATTTTTATATTGTTTTTACCACCTAGTGTGTAAAATGACGCCGTTATTTTATGTGTGACATATGTCCCAGAGCTATTCATTGTCCCATCAGAATTGCTTCTAAATGAGTTACATGATGTCAACACTGGCGCATTATAATCTACGACCTCTATACTTTGAACACCTGTGGCGGTTCTGCCACGGCTATCTGTAATTGTTATTGTATATTCTTTTCTGCCGTAAGTAGTCAGCGTAGAACTTGTAGCAGAATATGACGTAGAAGAACTTGTAGATGTATAAGATAGATTCGGGCCATTAATTACACATTTCCTAATTGTTGATCCATAAGTTCCAGAGACATTTGCGCTCCATTGAACAGTTGAATTATTCTTCACATACATGCCGCACCCAGACGGCCTGGTGCTTGCAATAGACGGAACAAAACTATTAATGGCCGGACAAACATAAGATGGAACTGTTAATGTAAAATTAATCGATTTTTGCCCAACGTTAGTTCCGTTATTATATGTTGTGCATACAATTGTACCCGTACCAGATGTCGCATTTGGAATCTGCCATGCTAAGTCCAATGGAGGAGTCCATGATATAGACGAGCTAGAAGTTTGTGAAACTATTGTCCCACTACGGCTGCCAAAAGCCCATGTCACTGTATGGGTAAAAGATGATACTGCCTTAGATATTTGAACCGTAATTGGAGAGCCCATTGTGCTGCCATTTACGCTAACGCTGGAAGCTCTAGGAATTTGCGGAAGATCAACAGAATAGCCGTATCTAGTACTACTAACCGCATATGTATAAATTGCGGCCTCAGCCCATCCTGTTAATGTCGCAGAGCCATCTGTATTGTGTGTTAGCGTAAAACTGCCAGAACCAAGCGTTGCTCCAACGTGCAATTCAAATCTATCAGAACGACTATATACTGTGGTACCAGCAATATTTACAGTCACTGGGCCAGCCATTACATAATGATATGAGTTTCCAGTGCCACCTGCCGATTTTACAGCCCAATATATAGTAGAAGTATTGTTAGCAATACTCTGTGAAGAAGACCACTCAACTCTGATTCTATCTGGATATGAACTACCGGCAGCATTATATACGCTTGTTTCAAATGCACCACTTGATGCCATAGTTTATCACCTCCATTCGATTATGTAGCTATGATAGATAAACTACCATTACTTTCTACTTGCAACTTAAAATTACCCAAAGAAATAGATGGAGTTTGCTCTATCGTGCCGACCTTGAGACTGCCTTCTATTTCTGCTTGTTTCATATATGCAGTATCATTTGCGAAATAAGTAATTGGAATGCCAAACTTAATCTCTGGATCTGCAAAATTCTCATTAATTGCTCGTGCTTCATAAATTGGTTCTTCTGCTTTATATAAGAAATCTGGATTCTTATAATAATCATAATATGTCGCGCTAGATTCTGCATGTTCGTACAGAATGTAATCATAGTTGTCATATTTATGAGTTGGTTCGGAAGTCACAGTAATGATTCTAGCTTTACGACAGAATTCAATTTTTTGGGCAGATACCCTAGAGAAATAATCTCCGTTCTTATTTTCACCAACGATTAAGCCATTATCGCCATCAAACCCAAAGTATGATAACTTGTCTGCAGCATCGCCCTTGTTCATCGTTACAGTGCCATCTTTGTCAACCATAAATGCGTATGTGCCATCTTCTTGCTCTCCAATGCATATTGTGCCGCCGATAATACTACTACCTTCAATTAGTCCTGCGCTAACACATCCAGCTAAGATACCCCAATATGTCTCTCCATTGACAGTATAATTACCGAACACTGATTTTGTAGTCTGGAAATTATCATCTGAATATAAAAATTTATTGTTAGTAATCCAACCTTCATGATTATCTAATACACCATCTACAATTTTGCGTAGATGAATACCGTAATTGTCCCATGAAACATTTTGCCCAGCGGAATTTGATTTAATTGAAGTTGTAGCATCAATTAAGCCTTGACGAATTTTTTCTTCAATTGCCGTAGCAACGTCGTATCCCTTTTGCCAATAAGAAGAACCACTTGCGACAGCCTTACCAGCATTAACAGCTTGAGCTAATAATTCCGCATGTAAATCTCCTTGGTCTTTTGCAAGTAGTAAATCTCCAAATGTACATGTGAAATTACTTAAATCATCAAAATTAAGTTGTACTTCAAGTAATCTTGCCTTTTTAAGATAATCTGGTCTTATTCTAACTTTAATGAAATTACCTAATTCGAATTGCTTTAAAATTGGGGCAAATTCCGGCATGGCATAAATGTTTTTCATAGATGCAGAAAAAGATAATGTAGGACGTGAAATATTTTTTAGCTTTTTATATCCTGCGACCAATAATTCTTTTTGTGTATTGATAATATCCAAATCAGTATCAATTTCGGTTGTGCAGAAGCAATCGTCAGAATATTCGTCTTCTCTCAAAAATAAAGATAGTCTGTCTAAACTCTCTGGCGAAAAGTTTTTTTCAATACTAATATCTTCTGAAATTGCTCGAATGCTTGCTTGCATTGCTTGTATTTGTTCTGCAATACCATTTACTGCATTTTGCTTTTCTTCTAACTCGGCTTTTGCTTTTTGCAATTTATTCAAATTATCAACATAACTTTTATATTCATCACTATCTTGTGGTTTTTGATCCCACTCTGCAGCAATTTGAACATCATTAATAGAAGAATAAATATCTATCTGTTCTTTGAGCGAATTAATTCCGTCCCCACCAAAAATCAAATCTCTTTCATTCCAACTATACGTATATTTTCTCTGTTCTTTGCCATCATCATTGGTATAAGTCGTCATGCGCATTTCGCATACATAATACTTATAGGCTATATCGTTATATGTGATAGTGCCATTCTCTTCGATCTTTTCCTGATTAATAATTTTATAAACCTCGCCAAGATTTTCTATACTCGCTTCTGGCAAAAACATATCAGCATCATCATAGTTATCTGGGTTAAGTTTAATTTCGGTAATTTTATATTCATCAGGAATAGAATTTTCCTCTGTTAAACGACTATCAATTAATTTATATAATTCTTGTAAAGTTTCTGTATATCCATTAATTTTTATAACATAATCACCAATTTTTGGGGCATAAGACTTTAACGTTGGCGTTACATCATCGATTGCAATTTCTCCTTCTCCTGCATTTGAGGCAACAATTAATAATGCATTTTCAGAGTCAATCGTCTTAATTCTAATTTTATCACCATTTTGTAATGGAACATAAATAATTAATGTTCTCGTAGTCTCATCATATTCATAACCATTTTTGCCTTCTTGAATGGTTTCGAATGTAATGTTGTCAGATGACTTTTCTACGATGTGTCTTAAGCCAACTTCATTTAACACATTAAAATGATTGTCAATTATTTCAACCGATATTGTATCACCGACTTGTAAGTTATCTGCAATAGTTAATACACCAGAAATAAAAGTATAATTTGTTGTTTTTATGTCATTAATCATAACCGTTGTTATCGCAGACGACTGAACATCAGATAGGTAAAAACTATTATTAATTATTTTTAAAACAACAGTGCTATTCGGCATTAATTTAGTATCATTAATTGTCAGGATATTTTCTATGCTATCAAAATCATATGCAGTAGTTTTTATTCCATCAACAAAAACAGAATCTATTTTACCAACAAACGCCATTGGAACAAAATTAGTGCCTACGGATTGCACAGTAATATTGCTAGTTGCAGTTAAAACGCTCGATGTAATGGTTAATTGATTATTTGCATAACTATATTCGCCATCATCAATAGCAATACCATTTACTGAAATTAAAACTATTTTATCTTTTGTCGAACTTAATATAAAATATTCATCTACTGACTCAAATGATACTTGCGTCCCATTAAATAATGTATTTAGGTCTGTAATTGTTAATACATTTGTATCGGTGTTTAAGCTGTATAAAGATGTTTTTGCAGAATCAATTTTAACAGATAACGTTTTATTTTTTCTTTGAAAAACATTGAAATTGTTATTAACTAGCTTAATTAATAGCTTGTCCCCTGAATGCAGTTCATAATTCAAGATCGTTAATATACCAGTATTTGTATCTAATTGATAATTATCTGGAGATGTAAGCACATTATCTTCAATACTGACTGACACAATTTTTTTATCTTTATGTGCAGATAAATCAAAATGTGTATCAACAGATTCTACGAAAACAATATCGTCAACATTTAAATTATCATCAGTTATAATTAAAGTGCTGCCTTGCAAATTATATTTATTAGTATTATTGCCATTGATTTTGATCGCTATAATTTTATCTTTCGTATTACTTAAAGTAACTTCATTATCAATTGACGTCACAGTAATAACGCTACCGTATTGTAGAATCGTAGTATCAGTAATAGTTAAAGTCTTGCTGCTTTTGTTTATAGAATAAGCATTTGTTGCAACATTATCAACTTTCACCGAGGCTATTTTATTCGCGAGATTGGATAACGTAAAGCTTGTTTGAATTATCCCCATTGGTGTTTTAATTGTTATTGTGCATCTAGATGGTAAATTGTCATAAATCGTTAACACATTAATTCCTGTATCATATTTATAATTGGTTGTTTCTTTACCATTAACATATACAATACTTTTAGAAGAAAATGATTTTTTTGGCGCAAATTCATTTGTATACGAGTAGACCTTAATTTCGTCGTTTTCATGTAAGGCCACATTAATTGTTAATACATTGTCTGCATATTGATATTCTGTGGACTCCAATTCTTTTTCATTTAACAGCACCCTTATCTGCTCAATTATAATAGTAGCCGAAAGATTGAATGTATTAATATTTGCGTCAGAAACCGTTATTGCTTGAATGAACTCGTCTTGGCTCATAATAATTTCCGTCTGCATTTCTGGCTCTGTAAATGTTTCTGTATTACCACTAATTTCAAATTCTTCAATTGTACTTTCTATCGCAAATTCCACGGAGGTTTTATCAATATTAAAAGACGAAATATCCCCATCTGCGTTAAATGATTCAGTAGCTCCTTGAGCAATGAATTCTTGTGTTTCTCCTGCAACAAATTTTTCTGTTATTGGTACAACAGTAAATGATTCTTCTGTGGAGCCAGCAATATCTTTGCTATAGAAACCACTCATATATTTGTCTTGCTTATCCATATAGGCTAAATATTCTTTATAAAGCTTTTCTCCCATCCATTCTGGGGTGCAATAATATTCCAAATTCATGATAGATGGCAACCCAAAATTAACATTACGAACATCTAAATCATCTGCGCCTTTAACAGTAAGAACTGTTTTAATATCATCTGCGGAATAATTTATGTGCATTTCATTTGATAAATTTTCAAACGCAACAATAATATCTGTATCATATTTACTCTTGAATTCATTGGTAATTTCAATAATATCCCCCTGAGATGGGGTAGCCGCTAATTCAAGTTCCTTTGTATCTTTGTTATATTCATATTGCGTAGTTTCATGTCCATTAATTGTAACTGTGCTATCGTCAGAAAAATCACTAGATAACTTAAAGATTTTCGTTTCGCCATCACCGGTTAATCGTTCAATTTCATTTTCTGAATATACATTTATAATATTATTTATTGTATCAAATTCAATATAACACTTAAAAGTATCGCACATATCGTTCATAATGAAGTCGTAAATTGACTCTCTATCAACTTCAAAACTACGTCCTTGAGACGCCAGTTCCTCATCTACATGTCCAATAGTCCACCCATACGCTTTTTGCAAAACTAAATGTAGCAAACTGTGGCTCACATCCGATGGATTATATAGTACAACCCCATCTATACTACCAATGGTGTCTCCAGCATCACCCATATTGATAATAAATGTTTCAAGATATCTTTGCGATAATGAATATTCTAATGAATAAGCATTAATCTGTTTATATTCTTGAATGCCATCACTATAAAGCTCTGGATCTTGAAGCTGAAAATATCCAAATCCCTCAAGATACACAAGACGAAGTCCTTCAACATAATCATAGTACGGAGTAGGCTTCTGTTCTCCAGTAATAAGATCATGATAAATTGATGCGACATTAAATGAAATTTCAGAATAACTATTAAACTTAAATGTACCTTGCAAATCTGTTACATCTAGTTGACAAATTTTTTCTTTGTTTGTCTGGCACAAAATTACCTTTGGTTTTCTATAAGTGCCAGAAGTAAGGTCGAATGGTAATTGCATCTCGTCGCACCACCTTATCCTTTAATTTGTATATCATTAAAATGTTTTTTGATAATTAATCTTCCGTCTTGCACTTCGGCATTAAATTCATCAAATGGGCATTCGTTACCGCTATCATCAACAATTAGAGTGCCATTATTTTCACTAAATGCAGAGATACCAACATCGGTTTTGACGTTTTTAACATCTCCTCGTACAATCATTGTCTCGCCAGCTATTTTTATATTAATACCAGTGGGGGGCTCTAATGTTATATCTCCTCTAATTTTAACGATGTTATTATCAACATAAATAATAACGGCATTTTTAATCTCGTAGTTATTTAATAATCCATCTGATACCTTCATAGGATATCTAAAAGACATTGTTAATTCTCCGCTACCAGAAGCTTGGAAACTATTTATGCCAGCAGATAATGCAGGAAAAACAAAATTAAAATCATCATTGAAAATTCTTGCGGTATTATCAGAATACGCAACAAAACTATTATCTATTGTTATCGTTTCCCCTTGCTGCAGCTGCTTAAAACTTGTCTCTTCACCAATAGTATTATTTTTAACCGAAAAACTTGCACCATTTTGATTATTTTTAAATATCATACGAGGATAAATATATGAATATAAATCATCGCTTTCGTTATCTATATTAAAATTTGTCTCACCATTTAAAGTCATTTTTACTGTTTTAACCTCTGAATATGCCCATGGGCTAACTGATGTAAATTCGGCTCTAATACCAATAACTCTAGCATCCATTTTCTGCAATTTAATATCTGTAAATCTTCCTAGATATGAGCATACAATTTCTCCATCCATATTATAAACATCCATCCAAGCATTCTTTCTTGATCCAGTAAGCCACCTTAAAACAGATCTGACTTTAAACGGCTGAATATCATCACCATCAATATCTACAAATGTAACTGACGGTTTTGCTACATCGTTATATTTTGCCCCATAATCTGTGCGCATTGAACCATCAAAATTATCCGTATAAACTGGTTCCATAGTCAAATAGGTATCTGTTTCTCCAGAATCAGGGTTAAATGTTGCAACAACGAGTCTTTCATCATAATTGCTTCTATTTCTAAATTCAATCTTAGGATGGTAAATCACTTGACCACACCTCCTATAAACTACTTTATGTAATTAAAGGAGAGGCACCGAAGCACCTCTCCTTTTTTATATATCATCTTGTGAATCTTTTTAAGCTATTGTTAACGCCCTTCATATAAGAATCTAATTGAGCCTTAACTGCATCCTTAATATCAGGTATAGAATCCCTATCAGCATGTTCGATATTGATCATATTGCCGAATGACATATTAAGCTCAATACTATTATTGATAATATAAGGAGCGCCAATCTTAGGTTTATTTCTGTCAAGAATATCTTTCGGATCTAGAGCACCTAGCTTCATAAGATTGTCAGTAATATCACTTGGGATCACAGAACTACCTTTGCTTAAATATTGTAACTTGCCGTTTGCGTCTGCATGTAATACTAATTCTTCTAATCCAAGTTCATCAGTAATTGCAAATTGATCGTTTGGAACTTGCTTAATGCCTTTTGCATAGCCTTCTATGTCACTTAACCTGACCCATCCAGTATACTGTCCGTTTCTACCGATTAACACCTCAGAGCCACTAACCTGATAAACAGTAAATGTAGAACCAGGAACCCAAGATTGCATTCTAGTACCGTTACCGCCATCTCTGGTAAAATTAGTTGCAGACTTTTTAACAGTAACACTAGAACCATTAGATGGAGCCGCTGGCTTTTGAGGAGTACTAGGTTGTTGTGGGGTAGATGGCGTTGGAGCAGTATATGTCGCACTAGATGTCTTGTTGGCATTTTGATTAGTAGCGTCAATTAAATGTCTTGCTGTCTCATCCGCCGCAGCTTGTAAATCAAGAAGTTGTTTCTTAATTGCTTCTAGTTGCGCAGTAAACGCACTTGTAGATGTATTTAATTGATCTTGATAAGTACCTATCGCAATTACGCCTTGTTCCCAAGGATTTGTAATTGCTTCTGACAAATTAATGCCATATTCATCGGCAATTTCTTTTAATGTCCCTGCAACTACTTCTGTATTTCCAGTAATTGTCGCAAAACTATCAGCGATTACTTGCTCAACATTCTTTAGATATTCATCAAGAGCTTCCATCTCTTTTTCTTTTTCGTCTTGATAACTCTCTGCCTGATCGTCTAATGCATCTTGTTGTTTCTCGATACTATGACTATAATATAGCTCATCTAATTCTTCTTGTGCTGCGGCAAGTTCCGCTTCAAGCTTCTTTCTTCTGGCAATAGCACTTGCGGAATTATCCCCAGCTATTGCAGCAAGTTGCTTTTGAATATTTGCGATATTCTTTTGTTGCTCTTCTACCTGCTTAGAGAAATCATGAGCATCTTTAGAAAGTTGCAATTCCTCTTTCTTTTTATTTATAAGCTCATTATAAGCGTCAATTTCCTCTTGCATCGCATTTTTTGCAGCATCAACACGAGTTTTATTAAGAGCAATAAGAGCGTCTTTTGCAGCCTCATATGACTTTATACTATCCCATTGTCCGTCTTTGAGTTCTTGTAGTTTTTCGTTATACTCATCTGTACTATACTTGCCAGCAGCATACTCTTGATTCAGGTATTCGATTTGTTCCGCATACTGTTTTGCCCTATATTGGGCGCGTTCCATTTCTTGGGCAAGTAGACCCATTTTAGTGATGCCCTCATTAGTCCAATTGCCCATTTCATCGGCAATATCCTCATCATCAATTAAATCGCCTAAATTAGATATTTCATTGCCGACATTATCAATAGCTTTAATAAGACCATCAAAATTATCCCAGTGTAACTGATTGATAGAATTCTGAAATCCTTCAATCTCTTTACGGCAGTCAATAATAGCCTTATCAACATCTTGAATTGCGGCGATCCCTTCATACCATTCCTCAGAGCCGACATCAATATTGCCAGCAGAAACCTGAGCATCAAATTCTTTTTGCATGTCATTGCGTTTCTTTTGAAGTTCATCAAGCTCTTTGATGCTATTCTTAATCATTTCTTCATACATTACTGCAGAAGTACGTTCGCCTTGCTCGTCTATCAGATCGACGTTCGCCTGAAGCAAATCGTTAAGAGTTGTAATCTTAGTAATAACTCTATCATACTCATCCGCAATAGTTTGCACTTTTTGTAATGAGAGTGATGTAATTTCTTTCTTGACTTGTTGCTGTTGTGTTCTTACATCTGATGCTTTTTGTGCCCATTCACGATAGTTATTAATTGCCTCTACAACTTCTTGATTAGCTTCTCCTAAGAATTCTGTTAAAGCAACACCGCCATTTTTAGCAAGCTCTTGATATTGCTGTGGTATCTTCTCTAAAAGTTGTGCGGCATAATCCGCATAAAGTTTATAACCTTCTCCAAGTTCTGTCAATTTATACTTATTAACATTGATCATTTGATCTTGAATATCATTTTTAGCAGAAATACCTACGGCATTTTCTAGTGCTGCGGACATATAATTTAAATCATCATCAATCTCTTCAAGCAAAACTGCGAACCAATCGAACATTTCTTCAAAATCATTGGCAGCATCAGAAAGATCATCTCCAGCGTCAGATAAACTATCTGCTGCATCATTCAAATCTGTCCAGAAATTATCATTCTTAGCGCCACTATAATAAGTTGGCGTCGTATAATCTGGAACGATTGTTACATGTGCATTACCTTCAGAGTAGGCTTTGCCACGAGAATTGATATGCCCGTTCTTGAACAACTCTTCGGTTTGCTTGTGATTAAAGATAATTGCATTCTTTGGCAAATCTACAAATTCTGCGCCATTATCTCCAACAGTATAATATTTGCCAGTTTGAGGGTCTACAACGGTTTCCATCCCGAGTTCGCCAACTAAAGCATCATCTTCTGCTTGTGGCAATCCCCAATTACCAGATGCATGAGCTGTGCCATCTGCATATATTGTCAGTCGTCCGCTCGCACCAGGAGTATGAACTGTTTGTTCGGTTCCCTTACCGATGGTTTGATAAGCTGTTGTAATTGTAAATGTTTTATCACTAATGCTTGTCGCATTAAGCTTATCAAGTTTCGCTTGAACTGCACTTACGTTTTCTCCTGTTGCTACAAGCTCAGAAGATGTAGATTCAATCTCGCCTTCTAGATTTGAAATAGCTCCAGTATCTCCAACATAATGGAGTAATTTAGCCGTTTTATCTGCATCCTGACCAATACCTTCAAGAAGATTCTTAACGACAACTCCATCAACTTCCAGTCCTTTGGTATCAAGTTGGAATAGTTCATCACTTGTCCATTTCCCATCATTTTGCTTCGCTTCGTCAATAAGTCCCCAGATATACTTATCTACAGTATTGGAGTCAAGCAATTGTGGGCCATTTTCTGTCTGTAAAATCGGAGTAAACGATATGTCTTCTCCATCAAATTCACCAACAGAACTTAATAAAGTGGAATATGTGCCAACCAAATCATCGGCTTTCATGCCCCAACTATCTATTGCGTCGCCATACTTATCAAGTGACTCTTCGTCCCAATATAGTTCCTGACGATCATTAGTATCTACATTCCCATATTTTGTTTGAGATAAATCTGTGCCAATGTCATCTGCAAGAGATTTAGCATTAAGTACATCTGTTACATATTGATTAATAAGATTGTCAAGTTCTCTCATTCCGTCAGAAGTGTCATCAATGGCAGACGCTACCTCTTTGCCAGTATAAGAACCGTTGCCCTGCAAATCTTTTACAACGCCAGCAAGGCCAACTGAACTAAAGCCAGATGATTCAACGGCTTTGTCTCCGCCGAGACTAAACATTTCCATAATAGTATTAAGATAACCATCTTTATATTTGGAAAGTTCGCCCTCAAATCCAGTCCAATCTTTTTCATCATACTCTCCAGGAACAGCACGAATAACCAAGTTATACTTATCAGAATCAAGAAGATCCTGCGTTGATCCATTCGTAACAAGACCATCTATATAGTCGGCAAGTGCATCAGATGTTAAAACATCTCCATTCTCAAGAACAGGAGTAATATCAATAGTATACTTATTCTTATCCCCAATTGTTACAGTCTCTGCGGAAGTACTTGCATAGATTTCTCCGTCAGAGCCGATGAATGAATTGTATCCTCCACTCATAGCAAGGTCATGTTCATACGATGGAGATAGATGTGGGCGGTTACGAAGGTCTACATTGCCGTTTACCAATTTTTCATATTGCACACACATTTCTTCAGCATATTTAGCAAGCTTATTAAGTTTTAGCTTATCAAATATGTTACCAATAACATTTGTTCCGCTTGCATATGCTTTGCCTCTACTATTAATGTAACCATTTTCAAGTAAAGATTTTGTTTGTTTATGGTTGAATATAATGTCACCCTTTTTAACATCAGTGAACTCTGCGCCATTTTCTCCGAGCATATCCCAGTGGTTTCCACGCACACGAAGTTCTGGGCCTAATTCACCAACTAAAGATGTATCAGCTGATTCTGCCCCCCAATTGCCAGAAGCGTGAGCCGTACCATTAGCCATTGTAGAATTTAATTCATAACGGCTACGACGTCCACTATGCTTCGTCGCTGTCTGATTTTCATTTACCTCACGATATGTAGTAGTGACAGTAACACCAGTAGGGACTCTGTCAATTGCGTCAATCAAATTATTAATTGATTTTACTGCAGCAGTGCTATCAACACTTGGGTCTGGGAGCGCCTCAATAGCCTTCTTCGCTGCTTCTGCTGCGGTTTTAACTTCTTCAATTTGCGCTTTCGCTTCTTCTTGATTTTCGACGAGAAGATTAATCGTGCCTTGATCATTCAATAAATCTATATACTGTTGCAATTTTTGACGTTCATCATCAGTTATCTCTACATCTGGCTTAATTTGATATTTACCATCTTCACCAAGTTCTACAAGTTGACTATCGTCTATATTCGCTATATTAGCCTTAACAGCTAACTCATTATTGTTCGCTTTCCAGACGGTCATTTGCGAATCTATATCATCTAATGCAAGCTGAATAGACATTTCTGTTGGTTCTTCTAATCCATACTTCTTTTGCAGAGCTGCTCCAAGTTGCTCGGTAAGTTGCTTGACCTTATCTGTTTGCGCCTGAATTTCCTCTTGCGTAGCTCCACTCTCTGGTTTATTCAGCTCACTAAGTTTTTGAGTCGCTTGTTCTAGTTCTTTCTTGTAATTTGCAACTTCTGTAGTAGCATTTTGATATTCTACTGCATTTGTTCTTGCTTCTTGTGCACATCCTTGCAGCTTAGAATTTGCCTCTTGATATTTTTCTGCCCACTCTTCCACACTTATTTTGTTATTAGCTAAAGAAACATCGAGCTCTGTTAGAGTTTTTGTTGCCATGAAGATATTACCTTCTAAGCCCAAATCAAGTTGATCGAGCATCGTGCCAAAATCTCCATTTAACCATTCGCCATCATAAGAGTCAATTTCTGTGAACATTGCAAAAGCCATTTCTTTTGTAAGGTTCATTTTTTCGCAAAAATCATCTAATGTTTTGATGTCATCAGAAAGTTCAAAATGTGTCCAGTCGCCTTTATTAGTGAATACGCCTTTTTCTTGGGCACTTTCAATAAACGCCTTAACATTATCTAGTTTCATTTCAGCACTTTCAAGAGTGCCATCATCACCAAATGTTAAAGTAAAATATTTACTAAAATCAGAATTTTTTAAGTAATTAGCAATCGCCGCAACTTTCTCTTCGACAGTATCAAGATTAGAATATACTTCTTCTGGAATCATGCCCAACACAGCAGCCCTAAACGTTTCTGTGCCAATCTTTGCAGACTGCAGCCCTTCAATAAGGCTAGATATCATTTCTTCTGCTTTGCTTCCATAATCCTTTTCTTGATCCGCAGTTTGTGCCTCTTCAAATTTATCATAAGCATTTGCTGCGCCAAGCAATCTTTGCTCAAGCATACTATATTTCGCAATTGTTTGTTCCACTGCGCCCATTTCTTTGTAGAGAGCATTAATTTCTTTGGCATTGGCTTGAGCAAGTTCGCCATTAGCACCAGTTAATTGTCTAATTTTCTTATACAGTTCATAATACTTTAATCTGGCTTGCGATTTTTCGGTCTTAGCATTTTGAACGGCCTCCTGCTTCTTTTTCGCAATAAGTCTATTAACGAGCTCAATATTCTTAACGACATATCCGTTGCTTTCATCAACTGCGTCCGCATAATCTTCTTCGCCGCCAATAAGTTCTTTCAGTGCTGCGCCTTGATCTTCTGTGAGCTCAATATTGTCATAAATTACTTCATTTTGGATAGATTGTGCATTTGTGAATTTTTCCAGAGCATCTGCATAAGTAGAAAGAGTATTTCCAACGACCTCTCTGGCTGCAGGGATTTGTTTGTTAATAGCAGCTTCAACTTCCTGCCACGAATTTGGGGCAACCGCGTTCCAATCAATTTGTAAGAACGCCTCGACCTTGTTTGCTGGCATTCTATTGATTCTCTCTTGTATTGTATCAGCGTCAACATCAAGCCTTTTCGACAAAACATTTATCCACTTTGTCACATCATCATTTTTTGTTGAAAAATCGACATCTATTCCACCAAAGAAATTACGCTGCTCTGCTGTTGGATCATCGACACCCATTGCTTTCCAAAATGCGGCAATTAACTCCTGCATTTGCTCTTGGTATTGCTCCCAACTTACAGAAGATGGATCAAAATTATAAATCTTGTCTAGTAGCTGTTGCGCACTAAATTTAGAATCGCCCTCAAATGAAAGGGATTGCCACGTTGATGGATCGTTGGCACTATCAATAAGATTTTGATAAAAGTCTTTAATTTGTTTTTTCCATTTTTCTGGATCCTTGTCTGGATCGAAAGATCCAGTAATCATAAAATCGCTAGATTCATTAACCCAATCCGACATAAATTTGTGTACGCTTTGAGGAGCGTCGCTATAACCTTTCATCGCCGTTAAAACCGCCGACATTGCTGTACGCATACCGTTTAGTTCTTCGGCATCAAGTTCCTCAATGTATCTATCTACTTGTAGTATGAGAGACTGATACTGTGAGGCAAAATAGTTGAGTTTATCAGTCGCTTGTTTTTTTAAATCATCTGGCAATTCCATTATTGGAGTATCTGCGGCTATATCATTGTCTTTTAAGAGATTGTTGTACCAATCCTCATAATCCTCAACCCACGCAGCACGTTGTTCTTCCAACCATTCTCTTGCACCGAATTCATCATGCGGAATAGGATTATCTTCGAGCCATTTTGCCCATCCCGTAAAGGTATTATCTGTTGGAGGACTAACAACTGGTGGCGTTGGGAAAGTAAGACCGCCAGAGTGAGCATCATCATAATCATTTTTCGCGTTTTCAGCGATTTTCGGCAAGTTCTCCGAATTTACATATTCTTCTGCCTGTAAACGAGCTTGTTCTTTTTGAAATTCAATTAAAGCTGACAATGCATTTGCATTATTGCCAATTGCTTCAGTCGCACTATTGTGCCCTTCTATTAATTTGTTATTAACCCCAACAATAGTTTCGCATATAGACTTATAACGCTCATATTGCTCACTAGTAAGGCCAATATTGTTTCCAAATGCGTCAACACCAGCAGATAAAGACACAAATTCATCCTCAAGCGTTTTAAACTTATCAGAATCATTAGAAATAGTTAATTTAGATAAAGAGCTATTAATTTCATCAACAGAAGTTTTATATGTATTTGTCAAATCCTTGACTTCTTCTTGTAAGATTTCTTGACGATGGATTAAATCATCTACCCAGCCTATAAGTTTTTGTATTCCAGCAGCCGCGAGACTTAACAATAACCCAAGAGCAAGACCTTTGAGACCACCTAAAGCAGCACCGGCTGCACTTGATCCGGCGATAGAACTTCCTATTGATGAACCAGCCTGAGAAGAATCTGCGGAACTAGCCTGTCTAGATGCAGCAGCTTCTGCAACGTCTGCTTGTTCTGCTTGTCTTGATGCATTAGCTTCCGCAATATCGGCTTGCTCACTTTGCCTAGATGCAACTGCTTCGGCGTTATCGGCTTGCTCGGATTGTCTAGACGCCACAGACTCTGCGTTGTCAGCTTGTGCGGCATTATCCGCAGCACCGACTTTTGCATTATCGGCCTCTGCAGCTCTTTTTGCTGCATTAGCCTCTTCCTCTTTGGCTTGTGCGGCTCTTTCTGCCGCATTGATTTCTTTTTCTTTTGCTTGAGCAACTCGTTCCGCAGCATCTGTTTCAATATTTTCAGAAGCGTCTTGCGACGTTTTATTGTTCATTGAATCAATAAAATTCTGAGCTGCTGTAGCTTTAGCGTTATCTGCATTGGCTGCATTATGCGCCGCAGTCACTTTTTCATTATCAGCGGCAGCCGCTTGTTTTGCCGCTACAACTTTTGCATCATCCTGAGCAACTTCAGGCGATACCTTTTTCGTCAAGTTCTTCAGACCAAAAGCACTTTCTCTTTCTTTTTTCCAAATGTCAGACGCTGATGCCCCTTGTTTGGTTAATTCTAAGTTCTGCTTAATAAAATATTTGCCAAACTTATATGTAGCAAGTGCAGCAATAGCGGCCTTTAATAGTCCAACTTTATCTGTTACTTTTACTATAGATGTACCAAGGTTTACAAAGAATTTAACTGCGTCACTATTAAGAGTATTTTTCCACATTGTTTGCACTGCGTTGTTAAATAGTGTAATGCGACCTTGGATACTATTAAGTTGTTTCTCATTTTCTGCCATTGCAGAACCTTCAGCGTCTAGGGCGCTTTCATATGCACCTTCAAGATCCTCTACGTTGCCCAAGATTGCGGCAAGCGTATTAGAACGATTCTTACCGGCTAAAAGTTCCAAGAGAGCGGCCTGGTCAATGTCACTCATGTCTTCCCAAACATGTGCGATTTCTTTTAGTATTTCATATGTTGATTTATACGCCCCAGAGTCCGTCAAAATATCGACGCCACTAAGGGCTTTAACCTTGGATTGAAGTTTACTGGTGCTCTCGACAACATTATCAGTTTCTTCTCCAAGGGCTTCTAGTTCTTTAACTGAGGTACCACGAATTCTTAAAGAAATTGTGCGCAAGGCACTTCCGACGGAATTCGGATCTTGTCTGTTCTGTTACTTTCGGTGCAAACCACCTACTGACCACTTTTGTGGCGGATAGTCATTTCTAGCTATCTCTCACATTTCATATATTTCGGCTTATAGTGTGAGTTCGGACTGTATATTACACCCTTCTTCATATAATAAGGGTGGATAACTTCGGTATATATGTTACCATATACACCACTGCAGTCTCTTGGGATAAAAATAAAACAATTATGCAATTAATGGAACGTGCCTATTTAAAATCTGTTCTAAATTTATAAAATCATAATACCAAATTTCAAGTAAATCAATATTGTGATTTTTCGCGTATTCTCTTTTTTGAAAATCATGTTCCTGCTGAATTTTAAACTGATCTTCGCCTCCAAAAAACTCAATTGGGCGCTCATGCTGCTCTCCTTGGTATTCTATTAACAAATTAAACTCTGGCAAATAAAAATCATATGATAATTTTCCACCCCTTATTCCGCGAAGATCGTCGAATGTTTTATGTGTAACAAAATAAATATTATTTTCTAACAAATAATGAGAAATTTTATCTTCTCCCTTAATCACATTGCAATATGGGCAATGTTGTTTATAGGCATTTGCCAAAGACATATATTGAATCCCAAATTCTTTATGATGTCTACAAATATATTGCAAAGGAGTATTCGCATTTTGATAATCTTGATCTAGTAAGATCATATCATGCCTATTAAAAATTTCTCTAACCTTTTCAAATGGCAATTTTCTTTTATCAGCCATTCTTTTTATACCACAATACCTACAACCATATCCTTGCTTTAAATTATTATACGTAATATATTGAGACCCAAATTCTTCATGTTCTGGACAAATATATTCTAGTCTTGTTTTTGCGTCAACATATTCTTCAGACAAAAGAACATATCCTCGCTCTTCAAATAATGAAGTTATATCGCTCCATTTTGGTTTTTGAGCATTATCGGCACATGCTCGGCTACAATATATATGTCTCCCATTTTTAGATGCTTCATCATATTTTTTTCTTCGTATCTTAAATGGCTCTCCGCAATAATCACAATTGCAATCAATTTGCGTATTTTTACTTTTCCTAAAACATTCATCAGAACAAAATTTGCTTCTATTAAATTGATTTGGAAAAATTAAATATGGCTTTCCACAATATTGACAAAATTTTTCTATCTGCATTTTATCACCACTTTTCTTATGTATATGCACAATTGATTATTAGTCTTTCCTAAGTCTCTGGCGAGCCGTCGCCCTTTGACTTATATAGTTATCTACTAAGCCGCCATGTTACCATAACGGCGTGGCACAATATCTACCACCTTGTTTGCGGCTGCAACCAGCGCTACACTTTGATTTAAGTCATTGCCCGCAGCCATTAGTGAACTTGCCGAGTCTTGTAATGCTGTTGCTATTCCATCACTTGACACGGCAAAATTATTTCCTCAAACCTGTTACTTCATCTTTTCGACTACTGACCACATGCCTGTGGCGAGTGGGCGATTTCTCCCCACTTCTGCAATTTCATCATTATATTATATTTGCAGTTCCGACTATATCTTCATCCTATAAAATAGGAGGATGGCGTGATTATATATATTACTATATATAGTCTGTTAGTCTGTACGGATTTTTTAACAATACACATAATTATAATAATCTTCTTGTTTCATTTCTTGGTATGGAATCATTAAGATATCATTAAGCTCTAACATATTATCTTTTATATAAATTAATTTTGTATTGTTAAAACCTTTCCTCGGAATTGGCTGTATCCAGCTTTTTCCCGATATAGCCATCTTTATTCTCGTATATTACTATACGGAGAGACAAGTCAATATCTCGTTTAATACATCTACAACGCTCATAGCGTCTTTTGCCGCGTAACCATATGCCTGAATTGTCGAAATCAGGGCTTCTGATGCCTTATCAGCATCTGTAAATTCAGAAACGTTTAGCAAAACAGCAGTGCTCTCAGCGAGCTTTCCTGCCTCTTCAATGCTATAACCTCATTTTTTGTTACTCTTTTACATAAAATAAAAGGGGCAAGCGATTTCTCCTTGCCTCTGCACTTTCGTTTTTAGATTATATGTGCAGATCAGATCATATCTTAATCTTGTAGGAACAAGACCTTCACCGTATGTATAATTGTTGCCAATTATACTGTGATCGTTGCGGGACTCAAAATATTAACAATCGCATCTTTAATTTCATTTTCAGAAATTGTATAGCATTTCAATTACTTTTAATTCTCCGAACTTCATATTAGTTAAATCTCTTCTTTTTGACATAATATCACCTCCTTAATCTATATTAATTTTGTATTGTTAATATTTTGCATTACCCACAGGATTATCCTTCTCAGGACTTCCCCTGTTTTAAGATGAATGTTTGCCTATATGTCACCATATAGGAGACCTAGTTATTAAGCCTTGCCCAGTTTGCAGCCATGTTAGTCAAATCAGATGTCGTAGCACCAACATTTGCGCCAGTCTGGGCCATTGTATTCAAGAATTTTGCATACGTTTCATCAGTTTCGTCAGTTACCTTTTTGAGTTCTGTTAATGCGGAATCAATATCTTTAACATACTGAATGCCCTGTTTAATTTGGCCAATGACCCTTGTCATCACGCCCATAGACGTCATATATGTTAAAATTTCTTTGGACTTTTTCTTTAAAGAATCAAATGCGCTTTTGAATAAACTCGTTGATTCTTTTGTCTTACCTGCTACATTAACAATTTTTGTGCCAGTAGAATCCAGAACTGCGGTAAACTCTGTAAAAGTACCATCTGCATTCTTTACTGTGTACGACAATTCAGTACACGCAGCATTAAACTGCCCAACTTTTGCTGTACCATTGGAGAATAGGTTAACAGCATTTTGAAGTTCTTGCATTCTAATATTTTGATCACCAATATTTGTCCCAGATACAATTTCATATGGGTCTCCAATACCTTCACCTTGGAGCTTTCTTGACGATTTAATCATATTATCCAATGCTTTATATGCTTGGTTATATTGATCTGTTAGCTGCGCAAATTTTTGTTTTTCACCTTCTGCTGGGCTACCATCTTTGAACTCTTTTTGTTTGGCGATTAAATTATCATAGGCGGTTTTTAAATTCGATAATGCAGCCTGAATATTTGCAGAATCTGCGAATTCAGCTCCACTTGCAACGCCAGATAGTTGAACGTATTTATTGCTAATATTTTTAACTTGGCTCGCACCATATGCGTTTTTTGCCGCATTACCTTGTTGTTGCTCTGCTTGCATTTTTTGAGCATATGCTTGGGCGCTCTTTTGCAATTCAGTCTCCGCTTGCTTCAAGCCGCTAATTTCTTCTTGTGTTAAAGCTTCACGTTTCTTTTTATATTCTTCAATAATACTAACAACATCAAGATACTTTTTTCTAATTTCTTCAAGCTCTGGTGTCATTTTAGTTGGGTCTATTTTAAGAGACTTATAAATCTCAGTAGTAGACTTTCCAACTGCATTTAATATGCCTGTATCTTTGCGTTTTTGAGATTCAAGCATAAGTTTTTCTTGCTCTTGCTTTGCGGCCGCAATTGAAGCGGTTAGAGCATCCCAATCAGCTTTCCATGCATCAAGCTCTGCGCCATTGGACACAGCCGCAAGGCGATTCTCCATTTGCTGAATTTGGCTAGAAAATTTAGCCGTAATTTGATCTGATTGATCGATGGACTCAGTATATTTAACAAACTCATCTGCAACAAGATTAAAATTATTACTAAATGCTTCTTGCGCATTCGCCTCTTGCTGCATTTGTTGCATTAATTTCTTATTTTCGCTAAATGCAAGACCGATAGTCTCATTCGCGGCATTAACTTTAACAACAAAGTTTTCATAGTTGCCTTCTGCAGTTTTAATATAACCATTAACCTGGACAAGCCCATTAGCAAGAGCTTTCATGCCAGTAATTTTGCTTTCAGTTCCCCTATCTGAAACCGCGCCAAGCGCAATTTCTTTGATTTGGTCATATTGCTTAGCATCTGCTAGTCTGGTATTCGCAGAGCCTGACGGAAGCTTTGATGTGTCTTTGCGTGCAGACACTCCATTTATAATACGATCTAACTTTTGAGCAATCTGATTTAACGGTTCTTTCATGCCAGAAAGTGTTCCACCATCTTGCATGGTTCCAGCGATCTTTTGAACCTCGGTTAATATATTTGAAAGTAGTTTTTCATCTTCTGGCATATTAACCTTAGACGAAGTATCTTGCGATTTTTTAGAATCAACAACTTGAGGTGTATCTGTCTTTGGTTTATCTGTATCTTTCGTCTTGTCAATTTCACCAGTAACCTTATCCGACATATTAACAAGTTTACCGTTAATAAGAGCGGACACTGATTGTGATATAGAATCAATGTATTCTTTTAATTTAACTAAAGAATTAATTTCTTCTGAAACAACAGAGGCAACGGTTTCTTTCTCCGTCACAAATGCCTGAGTTTTATCGTTAATTGCATCACGAATCTCGATTATTTTTGTTTTTAAGTTGTCACAATTGGCAATTTCTTGTTCAATGTTTTGGACTAAGTTCACAGACTGCACAGTGCCTAATTCTGCACTAATCGACATAATAGTATCTTTAACACGAATTACAATATCTTCAAAACCTTTTAAGATCTCGATTTCAGAAGTAATGCCTGCTTCAACTTGCGCCTTTTCATTTACAAAGGCTTGAGTTTTTGCGTCAACAGCATTCTTTACACGTAGAACTATTTGCTCTAATGCTAGTAATGTTTGCTGTTCATTTTGTAAAGAGGCGATATCTGGAGTATTAGCAACGCTTACATTGGTATTATCAGATATATTTTGCTGATTATTGTTTGCAGTTTGCGTATTGACATTGTTATTATTTTGATCGACTTGTTGAACCCTTAATTCACCAGAAGAGAAAATACTGGTTAAATTATTTAATGCCTCATTAATATTTTGTAAAAGCGGTAATATTTCACTTATAGATTGATTTTGTGACGCGTCATCAACTGCATGGTTCTCTTCCGCTGTTCTACTTGTATCCAATCTTGTCTTAAGTTCGTCTATAACTGGAATTATTTTATTAGCAACAGAGTCATTACCGTCTGTTGATGTAAATCTCTCAAGCATATCACCAAAATAATTCATAACATCGGCATAGTCTACAGTGCTGTTAGTATATGGATTTATTAGCGCCGCTCCATTTATCGTTTTGCCGTATGTATTTTGATAATAATCCATTTGCTGAGTTGCGTCGTGAGTAAGAGAGACTGCAGATTTAAACTTATTAATAATATCAGACAACGCCGCAGTATCAATATTTTCGATTCCTTTTACATTAATATTATTAAGCTCGCTCACCAATGATTGAATTGCTTTGCCAGCATTTTGGACAACTTGTTTTGTGTAATATTCCGTAGCATTACTTGGATCATATTGTGACGTATTCCCCATCTTTGAAATAAAACTATTAAATTGTGTCGCGCTTCCATCATATGGAGAAGTTAATATTTGCTCCTTTAATTTATCTAAAGATTGCACAGTTGTTTGACTTGTGCTTTGTTGTATTGCATTAACAGCAGAGTTAATAGAAGACAACAAGCTTGAAATTTCATTGACCGCTTGCTCTAATGGACTTAACGAATTTTGATAATCAATAGTAGTTATAGAATCTTGAACATTTGGATTTACTTTATCAAAATTAAATCCATACTTCCCAGAAAAGCTATTAAAAATATCATAAATAGACTTTTCGCCTTTATTATATGAAACCGCAGAATCATATAACTGTGTCATATAGCCGCCAGTCTGTTTTGTAATATCAAGAACGTTAAGTAATTTATGCGCCTGATCTTGTTGACTAGACATAACAGTTATTAATTTATCAATCGTGCCATCGTCTAAACCAGACAACGATTGGATACCATTTGTTGACAAAACATCTCTAAATTTCTTAATTGAAGCAGCATCCCCAGCTTTATATGCTGAAAAATTCACATTTAAAAAATTCTCCCATCCAGATTGAGAATCTTTGCCAATTAGATTCTTTGCAAACTGCGATGCAGCCATCTCTCCAGATGCCAATTGTTGAATTAACGCTCCTTCAGATTTAGTTTTATTACTATCTTTAGTATATGTACTAAAAATTTGTATCATTCTATCGAACGGGGTTGTTACTTGATTGGCAATATTCCCAAGCTCAACCAGAGTGGTGGCTAATTTCGTGAGATCTTCATCATTTTTGATATCATATTTTTGGAATATGTCTCTAGAAATACCAACATCATCTAAAGATTTGAGTAATATTTGTTCACGTAGCTCTGATAGAATATGAGTGTCCGACAAGCTTTCTCGGTAATTTTTGCCCAAATAAGTTTTGCCAGAGGTATTATCATAACTAATATAATCTGGATATTTTTGCATATATGCTGCAGAATTTTTCTGTAACGCTGCAACTAATTGTGACATTTTATTAATATCCAGTTTAGAAATATCTAATATACGATAAATATCTCCGGTTAACATACCTGTCATTGGAATGCCTAATTTATTGTCCTTCTTCCAAGCGGCCATATCTCCTCCGCCGAAGCTGAAGGAATCATTCATTATCTTTTCAAGAGTTGATTTGAGATTCTGAAATGGATGGGTATGAATATCTCCTATAGCCGTAGATGCCTCAGATAAAAACAATTCATAAAATTTATTCCAAGGTATGTTTCCGATCTCGCCTTTATTAACTTTAATCTTGCCATTAGCAAAGATAGAGCCACTTAATTCTTGGTTCTGATATTCTCCATTGATAATTTGGTTATTTGTATCTTTTTGTATTTTTGCAAGTTCCAGCAGATTTTGTTTCATTGCATCTATTTGCTGTTGCTTTGAATCAACGCTATCCTTATTGACAAAACTATCAACGCTATTTTGTATACTATTTAACGCAGTCTGAATTCCATTAAGTGTTTCGGTTGGATTAATCGCTTCAATTTTGGACTGAATTGCCCCAGATTCTGACTTAATTGTGTCCGTAGCAGTTTGTATTGCATTTGTAACATCTGCAAAGTCTACAGGTTGACCATTGCTTGCTGTGCCAGCATTTGCACTACTATGACCTTGGCCAGAATCGCCCTTTTGTTCCTCTTTTGCTTCCCCGACTTTTAAACTATTTTCTAATTCTGCAATATTAGTATTAATATTTTTTAAAGCAGAATCAAAGAACGAATTAATAGCCTTGCCCATCTTATTGTTACATGAGTTAATAAAATCATCAATTAAGCCAGACAGATATGTGTCTCCCGCGACATTCTTTCCGTACCACTCACTAATCTTATCAGAAGTTTTGGAATAATAATTTTCATCATTATCTTCTTTATCTAATTCAGCTTGAATACTTTCAATTGTGTCTTGCAACTGAATCGCATACGATAATGCCTCGGCGAATTTCTCTGGATATGCATCCGTTCCCTTTGCAAGCAAAGCAGTTTCCCTGCTCTCCTTAAACATTGTCGCCAAAGCCTCGATCTCTTTACTAGATCTTTTAGTTATATCTAAACTAGAAGATTCTCCCTCGCTAAATTTAGTAAATATTTTTTGACGCTCTTCTAATAATTTTTTCTGTTCTTTTAATGCCGCAATTTGTTTTTCAATTTCAGCAGTCATAGAAGTTCCATTCCCAGAACCACCAGACTCACCGCCCCCAGACAGTGGATTCGGATTATTTTTAACAGTATTAACAAAATTTAACCAATCAACTTGAAAATCTTTAAGCACTTCGCCCAAAACATCTAATTTATCAAATGTACCTTTTTGTCCGACAAAATCAAGATCTATTTTTGGCTGCTTCCCTATTAATGCATATAACGATTTAATATCTTGCCCAACTTCTCTAATATCACCTATTTTTACACTTTTTTGTCCTTGAAGTCCAGCGATTTTTTTCTGAATACCAGAAATAATATCTGGTAACTTTTTAGCCGTTTCAAGTGTACCGGAGATTTGAGTTTGAAGTGCGGAATTTAAAGCAGCTCCACCCTTTTCGCCAAACAGCTCGTCAAACTTAACCGGATTAATCTTTTTAAGCTCTAAAACCTTTTGCTCGACATCACCAAGATATGCGACTAGATTTTGAAAAACTTCAAACGTGCCACCAGACTTTTCAAACCCAGCCAAAATCTTTTTCATTTGTTCTGTAACGCTTTTAACTTGCGCTACAGCACCTTGCTTATCAACATCCAAACTAAGCTGGATGGCAACTTTTTTCATTTCTTTCGCCATAATATTCTCACCACCATATTAATTAAAAATACTCTGATATAGTATTCCATAGTTCTTCTTGAACATATGTTATAATTTTTGAATCTAATTCTTTATTAACGAAATCTTCCATTAGTTTTAAAGGTTTTGTTGCGCCCTGATATGGTTTGTACTCGTATTCTCTTTTTATTGTGCCATCTTCATCTAAACCTTCATTAACAAGAGTGATTGGGTGAAGTCCTTTTAGAAAATTATTTAATATCCAAGATGGTCTCGGCGTCCCGTTAATTGTATCTCGCGCATAAAATCCTGAAGAATTTCTTGTATACCACACCATACCTTGTTGATGATAATATGAATTACTTTCATACATACCACTTAATCTACTATAATCATATTCAATGCCAACCTCTAAATTAATTAGTCCTCCACGTGATTGAGCCTGTGTATATGGCTTTATAGAACGTTTTAGCGAATACGTTCTTTTATATATACGTGGAGTATAATCTGCATAATATGCCTCTAGCGTCTTATTAGCTTTATCATACATATCGTCTTGTACTTTTTGCCCAACATTTCTAACGACATCATTGGCTATATTTACGGCATTGTTAATTACGTCATTAAACGCTCGTTCCAAATTTTTAACTCCACTAGCCATAATTTCATCACCTTATTTAAATTTCTCTAATAAAGACTGAATATTATCTAAATTAAGATCCGACATATCGAAATTCATTGCTTCAACCTTTGATTTCAAAACATCGGCCAAGCTATCAATATTCTTAGATAGGCCTTCAACAAATGCTCCTAGCTTTGCGCCCAGCGTATTGTCTGCTAAAATATAATTGCACTGCATATTTAGAAGCATCATTACAGATTGATATTCTCCTCTAAACGTATCGACCACCGTATCCAATAGACCATTTCTGCACAGTTCGTCATAATCATCTTCAATATCATTAGATAGCTCGATATTCGTATATGCTGCAATACTAAACATAACTAAATGTACATATTTATCAATTTCATCAAATTTATACATACTATTCTCATAAATAATAGACGCATCAATAATCTGAGATATAAGATCCTTCTTCTCTTGTAGTGGTAAATAATCCTTGACATCTAATGTCTTTTTAATAAAATTAGACATAGCATTGGCATCAGTCTTGCTATAAATCTTACTCTTATTAGCTTCCATAATCTCTACAAATTCTTTGATTTTCATAATTCATAACTCCTTTAAAATAATTTATTTAATACGGCACCGCCGTTAGATTTCAATATCAATATCATCTAAACTCTGCAATTCTATTTGCGCAGCAACATTAATACAAATTGCTTCACATCTATCTTCTGAAAAATCAAATCCAAAATTATTTTTAACATAATCAACACTTTGTTGTTTGAGCGCCTCGCGTTTTATTTTTGCACCTTGCCTATATGACAAAATTTTTCTCCAATGGGATGGTTCAAAAATCTTGGTCTGAATTTTATGTGCAGCAGCAAACCCAAGCACCATTCCTTGTAGCCTCGCTAATTTAATTACTGTGGCAACATTGCTTTGATTTTGTACTTCTTCAATAATGATATAGTCTGGCTTCACTTCATCAATTTTCTTGCAAAGTTCTATGCCCATTTGTTTTGTCCTTGCTTCTGTATCTAAATTTTTATGTAAATCAATAACGCCACTATCTACATATTGGTCTTCATTAAATGCAGCCCACCCACTGATTTTTGTAGCTTGATCGAATGAGAGTATTTTCATATAATTCCTCCTTGCCATTATAAACTTTCGTAAACTTACATTACGAGTTGCAAACTTACGTAAATCTACAATGCAACTCCTATAAGATATATGTTACTTAAAATTAGGGGGCAGCATCGCCACCCCCTATATTGTTATTTATTATTCACCTTTAATTTCACTTTGTAACTTTAGAACCGCAGCCTCGATCATATTATCAATGCTCTCTGTGTCAAGTTTATAGCCTTTGCTATTTAAGAAAGCAAGAACATATTCCTTCTTCTCTTGGCCTCTGCCAGTTCCGGTATAAATCATTTCTGCAGCTTCTACCGCAATCGTAACCCATTTCTGAATTTCTGCATATTGGGCCGCAGTAGTCTTGCTCTTAATATAAGGAATTAAGAACGTAGAAATTGCGGTGAAAACCACAGTAAGAATCGCAAGAATTAAATCAGTTAAATCTTTCATTGTATTACCTCCTGAAGCAATTATTCTCTAAATGAATCTTCGGTCATCTCTATATTATATTTTTGCATTAGCTTAATTTTGTTTTCAGCTTTTGCTTTGGCATAATAAAAACCTGTCCCGGTTGCCACTTCTCCCGCAACAGACGGAATTAAATAGCATAATGGCGACAGGTCACGTGTAATAAAAATCATCACACAAGAAAAACCGACAACGAGTATATTAATAATGGCGGCAACAATTAGAATCTTTTTGGAAAATTCCATTATTAACACCTCATTTTAGATATCCACTGTGCATAAATCCAACCTGTCCAGAAGGCGTTTGTACATATAACCATTCACAAGTATAATAACCAAAGCATTGCACCTTAGTCCCATATGGTAAAACGCCTAGGCTTGTCTTATTAGATCCTGCACCCGCCCTTAGATGTAGTCCAACGCTTGCATTAACAATATAGGTTCTTGCCTTGCTCTTATCGAATGACTGGGCACTATCAACTTTACTTTGATTTTGGTTTTCTTTAACAGAGTAAACAACATTCCCTTTTTCATCAAAGACACTATATCCAACCTTGCATGCCTTTTTAGCGTTCTCAAGAGAGGAATATGCCCCAATTTGAGAAGCAGCATCATTCCAAGACTTTCTTACTCTGTAAAGTTGTTTCGTTTGAGTTGGATTTGGCGCTGGTGTTGAAGAACTATTATTAAGTAGTTCATTAACGCGCCTTCTCAACATGCCCATTGTATAACCGTGTCTTGGCCACCAGTTGTCCGGGTCATTATGATTGCTACCATAACCACGCTGTCCAGCTTCATTATGCGAAACAATCTCGGTAATAGATGGATAAGCTCGCATCAAATGTGCACATAGCTCTGCAGCAAGTTCAAACGTTTCTTTACAATAGCTCGCGCTAGAATGGTCATCTTCACAAATTTCAAACTGAATTGCGCAATTATTATAAGAACCATATTTGCCAGAGCCAACACCCCAACAACGCATCTCCCATGGTAATGTCTGCACTACTGCCAATGAACCATCTGAAATTTTACCTAAAAATGCATGAACACAAACTTGCAAACCGCCTCTATTCCAATCATTTCTGTAATTATTTGTACCAAGAATAGATAACATCTCTGTGCGAGAAAATGTTTTTCTTTGTGGTAAATACTCTTCCATGCCGCTAGTCTGCCCAACATATGGCTGAACATAACGCTTGACAGTATTATTATTCGCGCCAGTACTATGTACTACAATCTTTGTTGGAGTGATTTTTACTCCTCTCTTATAACAGTCATTCTGTTCTAATAAACATTGATATAACTTCATAAATCATTCTCCTCTCGTTCTTGATTTGTTTTTGTTCTAATATTATATTTTTAAGGGATCACTGCTTTCCAATTCCCATTAACAACCTTTAGTATTTTACCATTATCTGCCGTTGACACGGGTGGCAAGCCCATTCGATAACCGTCTAACTGGATTAGATGCTCTTCACTGGAAAAATATGCTGCTAATGTTGCATCTGCTGCACTAAGTGGTTTAATCCATATTTCTTTGCACCAAAATGGGTCGTCTGTAACATATTCTCTTATAACCATTCTTACAGTAACTGAATTATATGTATACGTTTGTATAGTCAAATATTCTGTTTGATTCAAATTGTTTTCATCCATATTAATATAATACATTCCATCGTCCATGAGATATGTACCATCGGAATTAACCATAAATCCCCAATATTTGCTTGATTGCGCAGCATCTCCACCATTTTCAAGCATTTTATTATATTGTGGAGTCCAATCAACAAATGGAGATGTAGTTACATCACCGGTCTTACCATTAACCGATGTAACAATAGGAGTCACAATTTGTAATTTTTTAGTTGACATTCTTACATCCTCCTCCTTATTTTTAATATTTATAATGGCGCAAGGATGCTGGCCCTGCGCCATATATTTAGTTTATTGCTGTTGCACTAATAGTACCGCTATCGTCAACGGTAATCCTAAAACGTTTCGTACTATTAGGCGTTGAAGATTTTAAAATCAATGCAGTTCCTTCAATAGTTCCTGCAAACCAACCATTGCCATTTTTGTCAACGGTATGAGCATTTGAACGATTCGTATTAGAATTTCCATTGCCTACAATGTGTAGATATTTAGAGTTAGAATCTTCAATATTATATCGACCCTGAACATGCTGATTGGCACTTGATGCAATAGTGCCTTCTCCTTCTGTATGAGTGAAAGTTCCCATTGCTCTTGTTTTATAACCTTCACTATGGGAATAACCACCAGCAGCAATTGTTTCATATCCTTCTGCATGAGCACAACTATCTAGAGCCAAAGTGTCGTCGCCCTCTGTATGGCATTGATCATATTTAGCAAGATTAAACTTCGTAGTTTCCCAAGTAGTAATAATCGTATCCTTGTTAGTCGAGGTTGTAATAGAAGAAGGAATATCATTTGATCCTCTTCCTTCCGCATGTGAAGAGTGACCCATAGCGTTGGTACTATATCCTTCAGCATGTGCAGTCTGCCCACTAGCTATACTGCCTTGTCCCTCTGCGTGAGAAGCGTTTCCTGACGCTATTGTGACCGAACCTTCAGCGTGAGAGCACCCTTCTTGTGCAATTGACTGATATCCCTCAGCATGTGAATATTGCCCATTTGCTTGTGTAGTAAATCCCTCTGCGTGAGAAACATAATTACCAGCTTTACTTTTATACCCTTCCACATGTGAATACTTACCAATTGCAGAATTAGTTGTATAATCATTAAAAATCTCAGAATGTTGACCACTACCAGATTTACCAATTAAATTTGGCTTGTTATATAAATCATTATAATTACCGTCGAAATCACTGGCTCCTATATTATATCTTACTTGCGCTTGTTGCATCTCTGTCAGTGCCTGTTGAGTAGTTCTTAGAATATCATTTGGAATATACTTGCTATCGATTGTATGAATAATGGTGGTATCTTTATTAATTTGTATACTATGCGTTCCTCCACTATTCTCAATCTTCACATAAACTGTATCATTAGTATTAGAATAACTTGCAGCGGTAGGCTCTGGGGCACAATAAATACCAATGTAAAACGGTTCCCCCGTATCTTCCATCTCCGAGGTCGCTAACGACGCATTGCCTAAATATATGTATCTATAATTAGAATATGCTCTGCAAGTATATGGAGTATTATCCCATATAACAATGTATAAATCTCCGGGCACCAAATCAAGATCAAACGGGTTCTCAAGATAATCATCGCTAAATGTTAAAGTTCTGCTAGAAAGAATTTCAGTAAAACTAGCATCTTCTGAATAAAATGGCCTATTATTAATGTATCCTATTTGAGAACTATTATTTTGATTCCAATTTGGCTGTTGACTTAACATAGCAGTAGTAATTTGAGATTGCACACTTGTAGTACCAACAAGGGTCTGCAACATATCCACACTTTCAACTGTAGCAAAGTCACTAGCATGCTTATTGTCAACAGTATCAGCGTTACCGCCATTTGCTGGCAATGACGTTGGTTTATCTGTCAGATTATTATAACTATGTGTATGATTATCAATTGCGTTAGATATCTGCGATTGTACACTTGTGCTGCCAACCAAAGTTTCCATGGCACTCATTGATTCGGCGGTGGCAAAGTCATTTGCGTGTTTACCATCCACGGTGTCCGCATTGCCACCATTAGCTGGGAGCGAAGTTGGCTTATTCGTTAAATCGTTATAATTATGAACATGATCTTCCTCTGCTGCGCCAATACTGGTCGGAGTTATAGCGCTAACCGCAGTTGATATCTGAGACTGGACACTAGTACTTCCAACAAGGGTTTGAAGCATATCTACTGATTCCACAGTCGCAAAATCTGCGGCATGTTTGCCATCTACAGTATCGGAATTACCACCATTGGCAGGAAGAGTAGTCGGAATAACTGGCTTATCTTCTAAGTCATTATAACTATGGGTATGCCCAATAAGAGCATACCCAGTATGAGAATGATTTACCAGAGCATATTCAGAATGCTCATGGTTAATTGGAGAATATTCGTTATGCGTATGATTTACATTTGCTTTACCGGTTTGTAAGGTATCAATATCTGCTCCCATATCTTCAAGATGATTTGTGAGGCACTGCGCTGTATAAGTATCGTACCATATGTTATTAGTAGAATACATAGGCTCAAAATCGCCATTGGGCATAAAAAATTCCTCCCTTAATTAATCACATTAGTTTATTGCTTCATTTACGGTTACTACAATTCCTACTGCATCCGTCGACGACGGATAGCTGAACCTCAGCTTTGTGTACAGCGCATTGCTATTACTCGTAAACATAATTGTGTCTGTAGCGGCATCGTAGGTGTATCCTGTCGCGTCGCCAATGTGTATCGCAGCCGTCCAAGATTTACCGCTGTAATAGCACACGCGGTAGGTAGATGCATTGGCCTTGGATCCTTTGATTCGCACGACAACACCTGCACTCCCGAGCTCGATATCGTTTGACACGTTTTGTGCGGTATTTGCTTCCAGCGCAGCACCGCTGTTAATTCGATAACCTTCGTGGATAGCACTTGCGTCAAACAAGTTCGTATATGTAGGAGCGGACGCCACCGCTGTCACCTTAATAACTATATCCCCTGTGACACTAGGGATTGCTATCTTTCCTTCTGAATAATATGTGGACATATCCACACCTCCCATTGTTATTGATACTGTTGCTCCAGCCAGTGTATACCCGACGAATGGTATAATTGTTGCGCCATATCCTTCGCCCTCAATCACTGCCTTCTTACTGTTGTCAATTGAACAATTTGTGAGCGTCTTCGTTACTGAATATAACATATTTGTAAATGTTCCATTAAATACCGCTGCAGTAATATCCGAACCACCCATTGTTACCTTGACACTGTCAATAACATAGCCATTACTCGGTGTTATTGTAGCCGTATAAGATTGGTACTGCGACGCGCTTGAAGCGGTGTTGCTTAAATTTACATTGGAAAGGGTATTAGTTACTGAGTATGTCGAAATAATCGGAGCGACAGTTTCTGGCGTACCATTTATCATAGCCGCACGAAAAGCATTTATCTCATTAGCCGTAAATCCGAGAGAAGCAATATAGTTGATAACTTTATCTTTAAATGTTGATCCAGCAGTTAATGCCATAATGGCAGTTATAAGATTTTTATATCCATACTCCCACTGACCTGTTGCATACTCTCTGCCACACCTTTTACGTAGATAATCAGCGCCATTGAATGACGTTAACTCATAGTCTTTGTCAATATCGCTTTGAGATACTCCTAAAAGTGCCTCAATAAGACAAGCTATCGTGCCTGTGCGATTCGCACCAGCTGAGCAATGAAAATAGAGAGGTCGATCCCTCATAACACTATCAAAAATAAAACGAAATGCTTCTTTCATAGAAGCTGTATTGGAAATAGAATAATAAGCCCAATAAGCTCCACCGTCTGTTGGGCAACAAAAATCAACATCAGTACCGATAACAGAATAATCTTCGGCAACATCTGCACCTTGTAATTCAAGTTCTGCTCGTATACCTATCTCATCATGCATTGTTTTAATAAAATCTGTGTCACTCGCAGATATCTCGCCACCTCGAAATAGCTTACCATATTTAACCGTTCCGCCATCACAAGTCCATCCGCCTAAATCTCTTACATTTCTTGATGGTGATTTAATCCATCTAACACTGTCAAGTGGCTTAAGCGTACCCGCTTTGCTTCCATTTACAAATGGCGTTCCCACATTCGGCTCTTGATTATAGTATGTTACACCGCCAACTTCTTTACCAATAGGATTTGTCAAAACAGTCCCATCCGTATATGTTTCTATACTAGAAGTACTGTAATCGCTCGAATCATATGTCACATTAGAAAGATAATTTCGTACAAGTTGAGGACATTGATGCCATTCGACATCCTCAATCCCCCCCCCTGTCATTGATGTATTTGTTCCGGTCTTTACGCCTTCATCTCCGGCGAAGACCTTACCAGAACGAACATCTTCAGGGGTAGCGGTAAAGACAGTTAAATTATCAACTAGAACACCAGTGATTTCTTTTCCGTTTTTATCTGTTAAAACATAGGTCTTTGGATTACCGAATCCTCCGCATACATTTCCGTATAAACCACTCATATAACTGTCACCTCCTGTACTCTAACTTGTACTGAAATTGCGCTGCTTGGCTTACCGCCAGCTACATAAACACGCACAGTACCATTTCCGCTCAAAGTTGTAAATGCAATCCCATCATCCTGCCAAGAGTTAAGCTGCTCTGGCGTTGGCTGCAAATCAACAATGCTTGTCTCTGTTACACAACTTAGTGCAATATCCTGATAATATGGGCTTGCGTCTCCAACCCAATTAGATGTCAGTGTAATTGTTGTTACCTTTGGCAACAGACTTTGCAGCATGGCAATCGTAGCATATGTATCTGCAATGTTGTTTCCCTTCGCATCTGCCGTAGCTTGTGCAACTGCTCCATACACATCTGCACCATCAGTTTTTGTCAGACCTTCAATAACCCATGCTGTGCCATCATAAACCACAGTAAACGGCTTATTGAGAGCAATCCAGTTAGTACTATATCCTTGCTGTAAGCTAGTTGTTAGAGAGCTTAGTCTGCGTCTAATTGGCTTAGCGCCTAGCCCGTTAACATTTAATGTTGGTGCTTTACTTGTACTTGCTTTATTTGGAATCATAATAAAGCTTGCGCCAACAGTCAATGAATCAATTCCTGAAACTGTTGCAGTGTATGCAACTCCGTCAGTACTTGCAGCTGTTGCCGTATATACTGCATCAGCAGGAGAAGGTGCATTAATATTGTCTCTAACTTGAGCTTTCTGCTCGTCTGTTAGTGTCTGTTCTGCAGTGAACTTAACGTAATTTGCGGCAACGTCATTTATTACTTGGGTTAAACCATAGTTTAGTGCTGTGATATCTACTTTGCTATCAACAGCTGTTTGTAAGCTATCAATTGCTGTTTTAACAGCTTTGTTTTGTATTGCATTTGTTGATGTTGTGGATAGTTCGGTATCTATTGTTATTGTAGTGCTATGATTATTTACATACTCTTCTGTAGCAAGTTTCTTTGACCCTTCGTCTTTATTAGTACCTGAAGTCGAGCCAACATAAACATCGCCAGAATACCATGCATTGCCAGACCAATCAAGAGTGTGAGCGTTTGAGCGCGAGCTTAAGTCTTTACCGTTACCAACTATATGAGCTAATAGTCCAGAATCATCCTTAATGTTGTATTTTCCTTGTGAATGACTACTTTCTCCATATGCTATTGTATTATTTCCTTCAGCATGAGAATGATTTGAACTTGCATAGCATCCTTCACCTTCTGCGTGAGATGCCATACCATTTGCATATGTAATGACTCCTTCTGCATGAGAAGCATCTCCATTAGCTCGTGTCATGTCCCCTTCTGCATGAGAATTATTTCCGGTAGCTATAGAACGATATCCTTCCGCATGAGAATTCTCTCCGTTAGCTTGTGTTTCTCTTCCTTCCGCATGAGAATGAACCTTGCTAGCTTTAGTGCTATAACCTTCTGCGTGAGAGTAATCTCCAACAGCTTTAGTGCTATAACCTTCTGCGTGAGAACCGACCCCTGATGCTGTTGAATAATTTATACCTTCTGCGTGAGAACCGCTTCCTGTAGCTTGTGAGGTTTTTCCTTCTGCGTGAGAATATTCCCCAGAAGCAACTGTTTCATACCCTTCTGCATGAGAATAATAACCCTGTGCTATTGTACCATAGCCTTCAGCGTGCGCATCATTACCAGTAGCTTTTGTACTACTTCCCTCTATAACAGAATTGGAACCATCACCTCTACTTACAGGGTGTGTAAAAACTTTATCTGATAAATATTCATCTGGTATTTTAACAATATTCCCTATATAATAAAATTGTACTGTATAAGTTTGGCCAGTAGTTAATAAAACAGCAGTATTATTTATAGTTATATCCCAATCTCTGCCTGTATTATAATATACACTGCCAATAAACTCACCATGAAAATAGAAATTACCACGGTCGAAATTAGCGTCAAACACACAACTTTGGCCATCAACAATGGCTTTAATAACCTTTCCTTTACCAGTAAGCTGTTGTATTTTAGCAAGCAAGGCCATATCATCATCGGTATTTGTATGTGTCATTGCATTTGCAGACGTTGCCGTAAAGGTAATATCTCCCAATAATTCATCTGGGGTTTTGTAACAAATCCTATTCTTTATATAATCCTTCGCGGTTTCATCATTCTGGTTCCAATCTGGCTGGACACTAGAATTATCTACATACTTCTTGGTGGCAATCTGCATATCTTCTGTTGGGTCGGCTAGCATTGTCTGCTGATCTAGGGCATTTTTAGTAACATTAAACTTAAAAGACGAATAAGAGAATGAGCACGTATAGTTGTTTCCATAGGCGTCTATTGCGTAGAATACTTGATTTGTGCCCCTAATCCTAGCAGGTATTAGTAAAACTGGATAACCATCTTCTACATCAGGAACTATGTCACCGTCATTATGTGCGTCATTTTGAATAACAAGTACATGTCCACTTTCCTTTTTACATTGTTCTGTGGCCTCTATCCAGTTTGAGAGAACTTTTAAATTATTTATGTAACCAAGTTTGTTTTTTAAAGCGTTTTGCTGTATTTCAGTCAATTCCTGAGTATCGTCTAAACTAAGATAATTAGACGACACTTCGCTAGAAGAAATAGCTCCAATATTAGTTCTGGCTTGTGCTTTCTGCTCGTCTGGGATAGTTTGAGTCTCAGAATATTTTACATAGTTATTTGCAATATTTAGTATAAGATTATCAATATCCGTTGATGTTCCTAGCTCTGTTGTATTCAGAATCCACTGATCATTATTACTCATACCAACTAAATCAGCAAGAATATATTGAGTATTATAGGTAGAAACTAAATTAGCAACAACTACATTGTTTTCAAGTGAATAACCAAAACTTGTAAATGTTAGATTACCATAAGTAGTATCAGTATAAGTAATTGAAACAGGACGTCCAGCAAGGATTGCTTCTTTAACTTGAGTTGGCGTTATGGCAGTTGTATTACCTGTTAATACATCAATGCCAAGATTCGTTTTTGCTTGATTTTGTTGATCTTTTGTAAGGACCTGTTCAGCATAACTAACAAAACTATCGTTAGTTAGCTCACTGGTCTTGGTGGGGATTGATATTTCTCTAGCAACTGAACCATCATAAACAGTTTTTGTATCACCTTTGGTGAGAGTTAAATTACTACTAACATTTTTAGCGTTTACGTTAGCCGCACTTGCGAAAGACCATTTCTGTGTTGTTTTATCATATGTATTTACCCATGTAATTCCTTGTTTAAGAATTGGGTTAAGAAATTGTATTTTATACGCAGTAAGTGAATCAATGTCTAAATAATCCGCTAGAATATAAATATATTCAAGTTGACCATCACCACCTGCGCCAGAAGTCAGTACTAGGTTATCATTTGAAAAATCATCTTCAGGTAGTGTGCCATCATCTTTAGTTTTTCTTGCATATAAGCGTAAAAACGTGATGTTCGTACCTAATTGGGATAACTTAATCTTATAAAAACCAGTTTTTGGAAATTGCCATATACCTATATTATATTGTTTTACAGCAGCTGTTCCTGTACTAGGTTCAAGTGTCATTTCAATAATAGACTTATCATCAATACCCTTGAGCTTATCATAAATCTTCCCTTGACTCTCATTCAAATCATTATATAAATACTCATCCGCAAAAGGAATTTCATTATAATACAAAAGTCTTCCCTTAGCCGTATCATATCTACCAACTTTGAAGCGAGTTTTCCCCGCAGAAGTATCAACAATAATCAATTCACCATCGAGCGGTTGGAACGTAGTTGCTACTGCCTCCCAATTAGCAGCAGTATCTCGCTTATTCTTAACGCGAGTATTAAATGTTTTATTCGCCACTATAAACACTCCTTTACAAATTTTGCATACCGACTGAGCCGATAAGCAATATTATTTATTTTTATTTCCATTTTCCTATTACAAAGAAATCCACAGTCACATTTACAGCTGCCGCAGCATCGCCCAAATTATGTATGCCCAATTCCGGTGTCCATGTTGGCGTCCCTGCTTTTTTATTATATTGATAAAACGATTGAGGGCCATGAAGATATGGGATGCAAATAGGGGTAGAAATAAATAGCCCATCTGGATATTTTTTTGCAATAGTAGAATTTATATCTGAATCTGCGGACATGGCTAAAGTAATTTTTGTTGTAGACCACGCAAGTACAAGACCACTATCTTTTTTAATGTATGTCCAATCATCACTAGAAACCATTTCTCCATCAAGATAGCTCAGTAAATCTGCCGCCAGTTTTACTTTAGCAATTGAGCCATCATCAATTGGCGGCTTATAGCTATCGACATATCCTTTTGTTGCAACATCACTAGCATTTACAGGAGTTTTAACATTGGAAATTAAAGTTTCGTTCATATCAAGAGAATCTGCAGAAATTGATGCGCTACCAAGTCTAGCATCTGTTGTTCCAACTTGTATTCTTAAAGTGCCATTTGAAGGTGTGCCGACATCAATAAGTGTAGTATTCTTACCGCCAATGCTTACTTCAGCTCCAAGTAATTGGTCATCAACGTATTTCTTATTTGTCGCATCGGTGTCCACTTCCGGTGCCGCAATATTTCTTAACTTCACCGACTCATCACCATGCATGCCGTAGAACTCTAATAATGGCTTAGAAACTGAATTCGTGCTATCAAAACTACCTGTAGCTTGGATATATGTGCCAAAATCATTGCCGTCACCATCAAGTCTACTAAAATCTAATTCTGCGCCACCCAACATCGCTTTGTCATTGCTAATGCCATCTTTTACAGTCAGAGTGCCAGTTACAACACCGCTCATGCTACTAACTTTCGTATCAGCATATTTTTTTGCTTCCGAAAGAGCGTTATCGCCTTCCGCTCCAGCATATCTCTCCGCTTGCTCTAGTATGTCATCAGCATAACTTTTTGCAGACTCTAATGTATTTGAATCCCCAGTTGATATATTATCCTTAAGCATTGCAACTTGCTCTGCAATGTTAGCCTTAAGTTGGTTGATTTCTTTTGTAAGTTCTGAACCTTGTGTATCAGATTCTTTTGCTATTTGCGCAATTTTATCATTAAGCACTTTTCCTTGATTTGCAGATAATGGTTTATTTTGATTAGAGCTAGTCAAACTATTTATAACGTCACTTTGCAATAAAAATACACTATCTTCAGTCAATGTGGGCAAATCAACAACATGCTCACCATCGGTTAGGTTGCCAATATTATATACCTCTCCGTTAATATCAATAGTATTTATATATGCCATTTTTTCACCATCCTCCACAATTTTTTAATTGTGAAATGAGGAGCGCTATATTCCAAACACTCCTCATCAAAATCCTTATAATCCTAATTTGTTTTTTAATTCAACATATACTGTTGACTGATATTCTTCTGGAATTTCATCACCATAAGATACCGCAGAGATAATCTCCATATCTTGCAATGATTCAATATAACTTTTTAATGAATTAAAATATGATATATGATAAGTTTTAAATAGATTCGCCATCTCAATAATTTTACCCATATCATTAATAGAATAATATTTACATACACATCCATCTGCATGATATGGAATTTCTTGTACACCATTTGAAATCATCTGGGCAGAAGTAATTAAATTTAATTGGTCTTGTAAAGTCAAAGAAAAATGATACATATTGTTATCACTTAACTTAATATCAAATCCATCAACTATCATTTTATTACATTTTGAATTCATCTCATTAATTTTGGACTCTTTAACATATTCTACAGTAACATCAGGTTCCGTAATGGCTGGTTCTTGCTCTTCTGGCTCATCTAATATTTGGATGTCTTCATTTGCTTCAACTGCCTTATAAAGAACTTCGTATTCAGATTTGTCAATTTCGACAACGTCTGCTGTCAGAAAATCTTTCGTACCACTTTGACATGGAAGCATCCAATTATCATGATATACCTGTTCACCACATTGGATATATTGAGCCTCTGATTCATCACAAGATAAAAAAACTTCATGCTTTTTCTGGAATTTTCTTAAATCTATTGTCGATCCAATACCGACAAATTTATCATCAATAATTATTTTGTAATATCTCATAACAGCTCACCTCATTAGATCGAGAAACATGGACAAACGCCATCTTCACGTGATGATACATAATAAATGTTATTACAAATACCAGATGATGTGGTATAAACAAAGTACCTATCATAACCAATAACTGGAGATCTACTATAATAGCCATTTGCAACGCCATTTTTTGTTTTAATTCTAGCGGAATCGCTTGTGAACCACGCAATATGAGTACCTTCGCTATTATATGGTTGCGACTGAATTCCAGATAGCTCAATATAAGAGGGCAAATACACATAATCTTTAGAGAATACAATTTCTTGAGACTGTCCACCAGCACTTGCAGGAATTTGAACTTGCTTTATAATTGATTTCCACACTGTTGGAAATGCATTATATACTCTGCTATTTACAAATTGTCTCATAGAAGAGTCTTCCCAACCACCAACATTTGTCCCAGTATAATTCATCCTATGCGTATAATTTAATAGATTTTTGCAAATAAAAGATGCACCAGTTTTTCTACTGGAGTCACTTGCAAATCTATAGCGCTCATCCCCATAATATTCAAAACGAATAGTCTCATGAGGCCATGCCGCTAAATCTCTTGCAATAGAATCACCCAAATCCTCAAACCATACTTTGGCCCAGTGGATATAGCCTTTACCAAGGTCATCGACAGAACCATTAGATAAGAACTTGAAACCACCAAGAACAATTGTTGCTTCGGTGCTTGTACTACGATTACGTGTCAATACATTATATGAGATACTGTCAGCACATACTCCGCTACCACCAGCGGCACTATTAAAAGAGTAAATATGCAGATTATCTTCACCTTGTATATGTCTTAAGACAACAAGGTCTCTATTGGTGCCATAACTAACTATTTTACTAGTATTACCCCATTGAATCTCGGCATTGCTTCCATTATATTTTAGTCTGAAGCCTTCAGAACCATCATATTCGAAGCAAGACAATAGTGTCGCGTCTGCCACAGCATCTTCACACTCAAAGTCAATTGCCATTGTGAAAGATTTAGAATCCGCACCAAATAGCTTTATACCAGTATCTATGACATTTGCACTCGTCCCATCAAAATGCTTTTCATCCGCAAAGAAATTTTCATCAACATTAGTAAACGAATAATCTTGACCCATACGAATATCAATATAATCTTTTTGCTCGAAATAATCGTTTGCCTTTTTCGCAGTCGCAACAGCATACACTTGAACCGGCGTCATATTTGCCAAATCAGTACCTGCTGCTGGCAAGCCATTCTGAGTATCCCACTTAGCATATACATCTGTATCACCAGTAATGAATCCAGTATTCTTATCCCATCCAGTAAAGACATTATAAATATAAGCATCTTCGTTATCGTTCATAGTGGGGTAATCACCATCATATTCTACACCAGTTCCATATTCAACACCTGTTTTTGTTGCTAAAATAACACCAGCTTGTTGTAACCAACGAACGGTGTATGTTCTAATGGTCTTTGTATATTTCGCCGTTACAGTCATAGCGGCAGTAACATTAGTGTTGATGCCGTCCCACTCAGAGAATGTATAATTATATTGGGTAGTACTTGCCATGGTCGGAGTATCAATTTCTCCAGATGCAATTGGGTCAACCGCCTTGCTTCCTTGGTCAACATACTGGACATAATCATTACCTTTTTTATCTTTAATAGGTGTACCATCAGCATTTAAGAATGTAACTCTGTACTGAGTAATAATGCCATTATAAGTTACAGTTAAATCTGGCCATGCAGCAGCATAGGCGTCCAACTCTCTCTGTCTTGTCTGACCAGCAATATGAACCTTACCAGCAAGCATATTATTATTCATCTTAAGAATCTTATTTAGCAAATCAGTATTAGAGACTGTCCAATCAATTCCAATTAATCTTAAAATCTGTAATGTATCAGCAGCGTCTTCAACAATTGTATATTCATCGACTGCAGAATCCTCAACAGTTAAAGATTCTAGATTATCATAAATTGCCTGTAAATCAGTAAGATATCTCAGATTCTTTAAAGTTAAACTATTAATTGTCGCTGGTAGATGTGCCAAAGCAATCTTACCATTCGCTGCAAACAATACGCCAGTAATCGAAGTCCCCTCAGCATAAAGCTTTTCTAAGTTTCCACAACTTGAAAGATTAACAGAACCAGTTAGATTCGGGCAATTACGGATGTCTAGTTCTTCAAGAAGCGCATTATTACCAAGGTTTAGGTTGGTCAAAAATACATTAGAATATCCAGAAGTATTATTGCCGATAATTAACTTCTGAAGCTTGGAAGCCTTTGAGAAATCATTATCGTGAATGTAACATGCAGAGATATCATTTAGTGCCTGAATACGAGAAGCACAATAAATTAATACTGCCGTATCATCCATCTTTGTAAGTGGGCAAGTAATCTCGTATGTCTGCCCAGCTTTTGCACGAATTTGTTGAGCGCTTGGGGAGTTACCAAACAACACAGACAAGTACATATCAGAATATGGTACAATATTTAGCGTATAATTAGGTGCAACAACTACGCCAGAAGGAGTATTGCATCTAAACATAATTTGGTCTGCTTTAATAGTGGTAGACAAATATTTTGTTCCCATATAAGCAGCTTGGTCACGCTCAAATTGTCTACGCTGATACTTCTTACGACCATTCATCATGGACTCTAAGAAACGAGGGGTCGGTTCTGGAGTTGCACCAGCGTTTAGACCACCACCTTGATAGGTGCGGTAGTATTTACGCTCAATGTCAAGTCTCCAAAGTTCTTCTGGGAATTGGGCTTGCCAGTTATCAAACTCGTTGATTAGAGAAGTGTCGCTAAAACAGCCCTCACCTTCAAGTGTCTGATACATTGTCGCGAGGTCGTTGCGGAATAAGTCGCGAATTCTGCACCAGAACACGTTGTCTGCTGCATTAAATACGTAGCCCGAAGACTTGTCGCCTTCGGTACGATAATCGGTGTCTTCTTTACCATATGTCATGGTAAGCTCACCACTGTTGTTAATTCCAAGAGCGGTCGTTCTGTTACTATATAGGCTTGGCCCTATATTATGACTTACATTCCTGTAAGAGGAGTAGGTGCTTCTTTAAACGGTCTGATTACCGTTGACCCACTCTCTGCAATTTCATTATTAGATTATAGTTGCAGTCCAGACTGTTGCATACCTTATAGCATATGCCATAAGGCCCTTTGTACTCAGTCGTTGCAGGTGGAAAAATTCCTTCCTGAGCGTTGCCAATCTCTTGGTTTTCGCCATTAATCAACAAAGGTTTTACAACGACAAAATTTTATCGTTATCATAGTCCCATAGTTCAAAACGATATTTGCCATCTTTACATTTTGCATAATGGAAAAATGAATTCTTTGAACGATTATCGATCATGGTATATCTCTCGGTGAACACATACCAATAAAGAGCAGAATCTTTAATAAACCAATTGTCAAGCTGTGCAACAAACTCTTCATCAGTAGATGTGATTACCCATTCATAAAAATCACGCCACACTTGCTTATTTAATGCTCTTTGTGCTTCTTGCTCTTCTGTAGTAGCAGTTGTCATACCGTCCTTCGTCTCTCCACCCATTTCATAGCGGAACTCGAATGAACCGTCCCAGTCATTGTAAAGAGCATCATATGCCGTATTACCAGCCTTCCACTGGTCTTTAGTGATAGGATAAACCATGTTGCCATCACTATCAGTTACGCCAGTTTGGAAGGTGCTGTTAGGTAGAGTATTATCACTGACTTCAATGACAAATTCCTTTAAGTCGGAGACATCATTAACTCTCGTAGCATCGGATTTTTTTGAATCGCCGATATTTCCGATTGCGTAAAACATTATGTTACTAATAGTTGTCGGAAGTCAACTATTTATACCTGTACTATATACAGGAGAGAAGGGTACTTCCAAAAGTGTCTTTACACTTGACCCTTCTTCTCACGTTTCATATTTATAGGATTATTGCGTGAGATCAGACTATTACATACACAATATAAAATTGTGCCTAACTCGATTAGTCGTTGTTGGTGAAATTATAAAAAATTTTTAACATTATTCTCCGTAAAACCAATGTCTATTGCAAGCCAAAGTCCCATTTTTTATTGCACGATTAATATTATTAATTCCAGTCACTCTATGCGCTTCCGCAATAGATGCGTAATATTCAACATTTCCATCCGCATCCACAGAATAAACATGTTTTCGATTGGTTCTTGCTCTTATTCCCATTCTATTTACAGTTTCCTCTACATTTCCGTCATCATACAGCCATACAAGACCCCCAGCCGTTTTATTCTGAGGAAAATTGTCGCTTAAAGCTTTGCTAATAGATGTTTTATGAATTCCAGTTCGTTCTGCTGCTTCCAGAATAGAAGCATATGAACAAATTTGTCCACTACTATCTACAGAACACACCTTCTTCATGCAAGTAAGTCCCTTTCTTAAATTCCTTGTCCCATAATTACAATTATATTTTGTATCGCACCACTCTAAGTTATCAACATAATTATTTGTTTTGTCTTCATCCTTGTGATTGACTTCTAAGAAATTATTAGGGTTTGGGATGAAAGCCATCGCTACAAGCCTGTGAATCAACATCGTTTTTCTTTTTCCGGGACTTCTTAAATCAACAGTTAAATAGCCTCGCTTGTTCTGAATTGGTTTCAAAATTCTTTCCTTGTTTGCATAGTTGCTTTTTACATTACCTAAATTACTAACAGAATACCTACCATCAATGTCTTTCCAAATTTCAGTCATTAGGTATCCCTCCTAACTTTTTGTATTTATTTCTATATTTATAATTTCTTCCAAGGCGTTGTCCGTCCTATCGGATTTTCGCCGTATATAAGAGTTAGTTTTACTGGCACATTTACGCCGCTTTATGCCAATCATTATCCTTAAATTCCATATGTTTGGAAACGTCTGGATCTGTCTCCTTAACAAACACTACACAGTTCTGGAATTCCATACTATTTTTGCACTTTGGATCGTTCTCCATAGCAACAGTCTTATATGGTAGATAGTCGTTGTATCTCTTCTGAAGTAATGCATTATTTGCATTTTCGGAACTTGCGATATTAACTTTGATGTTCCACCAATTGTTCGGAACAGAACCTCTAGTAAGGCTTACCTTACCAGAACCATCAGAATACTTTGTGCCATCTCCAAGAATAAGCTCTGTTACATAACTTGTATCTAGTGGAATCTTGCTGATAATCTGTTTCTTGCCATCTGCACAAGCAATAATATCTATATTTCTTCCAGCATAACCATACTCGTTAGAAGTAGTGCCCTGACCGGAAAGATACGTGTTAAGGAATTTCCAGTTGTCAAGTACGGGATCTCCGCCCTTGTAAATGCATTCAACATTAACATTCTTTACAAAGTCTTTCTTGTCTTTAGTAAAACGAGGACATTCAATTTTAATGACTCTTAGCTGAGGGCAAGCATTCGCCACAGATTCAGGAGTCAGTGTATTGTTTTCATCATAAATCTGATTACGATTATATCTTGCAATCATCTCATCAGAATCTCTTGCATCTGCAATAAAATTAGAAAGAATATTAGAATCAGTTAAGGCAGAAGTGTATGCCTTCATACGGTAAATATGAACATCACAGTCCGCAGAACCAATAGTTATAGGTGCTGGTTCGTACTGATACAATCTATGAGTAGAATCATAAATCATTGGTCTTAGGCCAACGCCATCTTCATAACTCATAATTACCGCCGTAGCATCTGCATTGTCTTTATCTAGCGCATTAATATTAAACTCAAACTCAATAATATCTTCCTCACTATAGGGGATATATAGATTCTTAATACTAGACTTCAGATACGCTTCGTGTACATTCATTTGAAGTCCAACGACAGTAGAATCTGCCTGACAAGTTAAGAAGGACGCATTAACATTTCTTACATTTGTAGTTTTAAAGATGCACTTAAATTCAGAACCATAAGTGCTTGCATCTCTTTCAAATAGATTATAATTTATAGTAGCAGTAGTTCCAGCTTTAACACAGAAATACTGATTCCCATCTGTATCCAATTGATAACCGCCATTAACCCAGTCAAAATTATCTGAAACTGTCATAGAAACATTAGTATTAGAATCTTTCCATAGTCTATCTGCGTCACTATTTGATAATCCCGTTGGATTAAAATCAAACGCAAGATTAGCGGTAATTGGCTCAATAGTAATTCCTAACTCTTTAATGTCCATTACTATCGTTAGAGTCGTGTTTCTACAGGTGATTGTTAATGTGTGTTCCCCAATGTCGGATGACTTATATGCCCAAACATCTGATGTACCAGACATGGTCTGCGTAGCAACAACTTTACCATCGACGCTCCTTGTAACAGTTGGAGTTTCTGTCTTTGGATCAAATACATAAAATTGAATATTAGTCGAATTATACTGCTTAGCCTCTACCTTGCCATAATGATCGTATCGATAGATGCAGCCAATGACTGGGCTCTCATTGCTCTCGTCATACCAAATAATATCCTTGAAAATATGCTCCGTTTCAACATTTTTGCCATTAATAGTTGCAGTGATATAACATTCTAACAAATGCGCACCATGCGTTTGTGCTGGTAACGTATAAGACTGCAATGTACCAGAAGAACTTGTAGTAACAGTACCAATTTCGGTGCCATCAAGAACAAAATGTACTGTTTTGCTAACAGCACCATATGGCGTATATGTAAAATTCACGGCACTATTTGCCTCATATGCAATCTTATCGCTAAATGAGGATTCGAGCCTAATATCAACCTTTTGCACAGTCCAAGATTTAACTGCGACACTGCCAGCAGCATCGACAACTGTCAACGTGAATTTTTGGGTGCCAATATTGACATAATCAGTCATATCAAATGTATTAGTGCCTTGAACCAATGCTCCAGTAGATAGAACAGTATTTCCAAGTTTCCAAGTATATGTACCATCGACAGATTCGCCATCACTGTCTGTTGAAGAATAGCTAAAACTAATTTCTACTTTATCAGTCGTAGTCACAATAATAGGAGACTCTGTAATACGTTCTACTTTAAGTGTAGTAGTTGTCGTGCTACCTCCGCTTCCACCAGTAATTACAAACTGACTCTTCACTTCTTCTTTTTCGTTTTTAACTTCATATAGAGTAAATACATTTTCCTTTTCTTCACCAGTAGCAAGAGTTGTGGTGCCATATGTCGCATAATAAGTATAGCCATCGGTATCTAAGCCATCTAAATCTTGCCTAAGTGTATCTACGGCTCTACTTAACGAACTAATATTCGTCGTGTTAGAATCAATATCAGTTTTTAATGTAGAAATTTTGTTATCTGTCTGTGTTTTAGTATAAGTGTCTCCACCAATAATGCAAAATGCACCATCAATATAACGATAATGTATATACAGGCCATCACCATTTTTAACATAATAATCGGAAAATTCATTACCTGTTTCAGGAAGGGAGTCTACAATATGTGCAACAGTTCCTGCAACCATTTTCCAAGAATTATCAATCCACTTATAATAAAAACATCCAGCATCCGAATATAAAATATAATCTGTCTCTTTTTCTCCAGTTTGCGGCAATTCGGTTACAACAGTTGTAGAAGATCCTTTAAACTCATCCCACTTTTGTTCACCATTGTCAGTAATCCACCAATATTTTGTATAACCAGTATTAGAACTATTCGGAATAAGATAAAAAGTCCTTGCTTCTCCAGTTGCTGGCAATTCATCAACTACTTCAATTGCATATGGTTCGTAATCTGATATAGACTGGTCTGTATAATCTTTAGCATTATTAAATATAGTATTAATATCAGTAACTTCTGGAATTCCAAATGCTGTAATGTCTTCTTTAGTGACGGCAGAAGTTTGATTAACATGCCCGGTATCGTCTATAGCAATCTTATATAAACCAATTGTTTTTTGGTCATAAGTAGGGTGCTGATATTCTTTAATTCCAAGAGCTGCAATATCTTCTTTAGTGACGTCCTGAACACTACTAATATGTCCGGTATTATCTATAGTAACCTTATAAAGTCCGGATTCTTTTGAGTTATAAACAGGATGGGTATACTTATTTGCACCATTTTCAATGCCAGCTAATTTATTTTTTTCAGTAGTAGTATAATCATTCGTTGATAATCCCTTGCCGCTCACCTTATCGACTTTATTATTATTAATTTTATCTTGTACACTTTGTACAACAAACGTATCATTTTTTGTTAAGTTATTTGGCAAACTAACAGTATAAGTCCCATTAGTAAGCTCAGATGCAGATACTCCATCTTGTAATGTGTTTTTAGTTACAAATTCATCATCTGCACTCAATTTTGGCAATCTAACAACATACGACCCATCTGTTAAATTTTCTAGATTATATGTTTTGCCCCTAACAGTAACTTTATTTATATAGGCCATTAGTTTTCATTCCTCCTTGTATAGAGTCTAAAAAAATAGGAGAGGCGTAATGCCCCTCCTATTAAATAAACTACTTAATGTGAAGGGGTAATGCCACTTAGACAGTTGGTGTGCTAATTACAGTACTAGCACTACCGCAGTCGAAAATAATATAATCGGTCTGCTCTAGAGCTTCAATCTTATGATTGTGATCTAGCTTAGAATAAACGGTGTCATGGTTGTGACCAGCGGCAGCAAACTCAGAAACATTGTGGGAAATAATGTCACCACAATCAGCAGAGTTAACCTTGCCTTCTATCTCAGTTTTTAGATCAGCAGCAAGATCGGCCTTTGCTACTTCGCTCTTATCAGCAAGAGCTCCAGTAGGAACGGTAACGTCAACTGCCTTATCAGCAGGAGTTAGTGCAACACCATTAACCTTGACCGTCTCAATTACGTTGACCTGTGCGCCATCAGCAATACCTTCTAGCTTGGTCTTCTCATCAGTGGTATAGTCATTGGTAGATAGACCCTTACCTTCTACCTTGTCAACCTTCTTGTCAATGTTACCCTGAAGAGTAGCCTGTGCTGCCTCAACAGCATCCTTAACAGTCTTTGCTACAGAGCCAGCTTCATTATCTTTGCCGTTTAAAGTGGCAATAGCGGTCTTATTAGCCTGAACTTCACCAGACAGAGTGCTATATTCACCTTGGTGAGAAGCGGCATAATCAATTAGTTCCTTAAAGGTATTAACAGTTTGATCATCGCTAACTTTAGTAGCAAACTCATTAATAGCATCTGCTACCTTCTTGTCAACAGAACCTTCAACTGCAGAAGTGCCATTTAGCTTAGTAATAGCATCAGCATTGGCCTTGATACCGGCCTTAACATCGGCATCATTATAAGTTGCAGCAGCCTGAGCATCAGAAATCATTTCGACAACAGTCTTGTTTTCTGGGACTGTGCCAACCTTACCAGAAAGAGTATTTACTGCAGCCTGAGCATCAGTACCAGCTTTCTTGGCGGCTGCAATAGCAGAATCCTTACCATCAGCATAAGCCTTAGCGTTGTCTTCTGCGGCCTGAGCGGCACCATTAGCGTCATAAGCGGTAGACTCAGTATAAGCAGCAGAACCTAGGCCCTTAACAGCTACATCCTCGCCATTAAACTTCACCGTACCATTAGCAGTACCAGTGGCTAGAGTATAGACAGTCTCTGGAATAGTGATAGTGCTTACAGGCGTAGTACCAAAAGTCTCATCACCCTTGGCTTTGGAATATAGATAGAACTTGTGGCCATCTTCAGCATCAGCCTCTAGCTTATACTGAGTATCAGTATCCTGAATCTTCTCACCAATATAAGCTTCTAGGCCAGTAATTTCGGTAGCAGAATACGTTGGCTTGGTAGCAGCCTTAGCCCAACTATAAACGTCAGCAGCCTTTGCGCCGATAAAGTCTAGCTGACTAAATTTCTTAGTGCCATCGCCAACCTTGAAAAGTGTCACAGGCTCTCCCTGTACTGCACCAGTGTCAGCAGGAATAACTACAACGGCAATTTCACCCATTAAGAGAACAGGATCCTTTTCAACCCACTGTGCGTAGGTATCATTTTTCATACAAATTCTTGTATTAAAAGTCTTATTAGCCATATATGTCAATCTCCTTTAAATCATAAAATAATAATTAAGCATTACCGCCATTCATAACAAGCTCGACGCCATCCTCTACGAAGACCTTGCTAACGCCAACAGCCTTAACACTAATAACGCCATCAGTTGCTTCGATAGTAGCGTCATCAACCTTTACTAGACCAAGAGCAGAAGCGGTCGCGGCGGGAATACTTACAGCCTTATCTGCACCAACAGTTAGAGCAGTTCCGCCAATCTTAATTGCCTCGATAACGTTAACCTGGGCAGCATCCCAAGTATTAACCTTATCTTCGGTAATACCATCAAGAACAGTCTTATTGGCGTGCTCATGAGCTTTCGCCTCTAAGCCAGCAACAGCAGACTGAAGTGTCTTGACATCAGCAGCGGCTGCTTTGCCATCAAGAATAGTCTGAAGACCATTAACATTAGCAATCTCATGAGCATGAGAAGCCAGTGCATACTTTTCAGCGCCGTCAACCTTTAGAGCTGCATCGAGCGCAGTAGAAATTTGAGTTTCAACCTTTGTCTCTCCAACTAGTTCTTGTAAAGAAGTAATCTTTCCATTAGCAGTAGCCAGATCATCAGCTAGTGCGTACTTATCATTCTCACCATTCTTTAAAGCTTCGTCAATAGCAGAAGAAATCTGAGAAGAAACAGCGGTTTCACCAACTAGGCCCTTTAGAGAAGCAATGTCGTCTTTGTTGGTGGAGATTTGGGAATTCATTGTGGCCGCATCAGTAGTGTGACCAGAAATCCAATCAGCAATCTCCTTTAGGGTGTCATAATTCTCGTCTGCGCCAGCAACAATCTGCGCGATTTGGTAAGCAACAGAGCCTTCCTCGGTGCTGGTGCCATTTAGCTTGTCAATAGCAGCCTTGTTGTCAGCAACCTGTTTTACAAGACCACCCTTATCATCACCAACAACAGTCTTTAGTGACTCAATAGCAGTAGAAAGACCTTCAACAGTAGTAGTATCTGGTTTAACCCAAGAAATCTTGCCATCCTCAGTCTTTACTAGCTGTGCGCCACCAACTGCATCGGCAAAGCCAAGTAGATTTAGAACACCATTTTCGTCCTTGGCAAAAACATTCTCATTGATAAGAATATTTCCGCCAACCTCTTTTAGAGTCTTATCAGGCTGAATCACATAAAGAGTAGCCTTACCGCCCTCAACAACAGCAATAGTCTGACCAAAATAATAAGTAGTTTCAGAACTGCCAGCCTCTTGCGCAGTAGCAGCGGCAGCCTGAGCGACAGTTAAACTTTCAAAATAGCTTTTAGCGTCCAGAGGGAAAGCCGTCTGGCGGTTAAAAGCAACAGCAAAATCAAGTGTACCAAAAGTCATAGCCATAATCTTTCTCCTCCTTTATTAGATTTTCACCGTATAAGAATTAGCCTTTGCAACAGGTTCTGCGAAGTCGGTTACATATACCTTATAAGCAATACCAGCATCAGCACCGGCACCAGCAACAGTCACAGAAGACTTAGTAAAAGCGCTCTTAATCTCAGCATTTAGACCGTTTACGTCTTTTACGGAACTAACATCCTGTAGGGCGGCGGGGTAAGCAAAAATTACACGAACTGCGCCAACTGGGATATTAACAGTAAAAGACTTACCATTTGCCCATGCTGCACCAGATTTACAAGATAGTCCACGAATAATAGTACTCGTGACTTCAGCCTTTTCAGTTACAGTGCCATAGAAGGTGTTACGATAGCCAGTAATTGCACCAGAAGTCTTGGTAGCAGAACCAGCGGCAATCTTAACAACAGGGCTGGAATCAGAGCCTAGATTGTCCTTAGCAACTGCACCTTCGCCATAATTAGCCTTAGCAGTAATTTTATAGTTAGTATCATCAGCAACAATTACATCAGCGAAAGAACCAGAAGCAGTAGTGGCAGTATTTCCGGCAGTATCAGTAATCTCCCAAGAAGTGGCAGTAATACCAGTAGCAGGGCCATAGGTATAAGAACCTGCGCTAAGAGTAGCAGAATAAGAAGGAGATACAGTAGTACCAACTTCGTAAGCCTTAGCCTGACCGAAAGTTAGAGTTACTGCAGGAGCGGTAGGAGTACCGGGCTGTAGACGCTTAGAGAAAATGTCGGTTAGAGCCGCAGCAATAGACTTGCCTTTCGTGGCAAAAGTAGCTGTACCATTCTGAGTTTTGGTTAAGTTACCAACCTGAGTATAGTTACCAGCCATAGTGATATCCATATCAAGATAGACATTATCTGCATTATAGTTACCGTCCATAGCCGCCCAAGCTGTACCATTATAAACATAAGCGGTATAAGACTTATGTGTGTCATCAATAGCCTTACGAACAATTGCGGTATCGCCCTGCTTGGGGGCAGTAATAGTAGCTAGCCCATCTGCATCTTCCTGTCCAGCAGTTAAATCAACATAAGAACAAGTATCACGGTTTTCATTAATAATAGATTTGATAACGGTTTCATCTGCACCAGCATAGGCTAGTTCCTTCCATGCAGTGGCTCCATCACCAATCTTAAACTTGTTGGTATCATTTTCGACACCAAATTCGCCCTTTGATAGAGTTGGATTCTTAGTAGTCCAATTCTCGGCAGTATCATTTCTCATAATAATTTTCGTATTTAGTGTTTTAGTCGCCATATGAATAAAACCCTCCTTTAAAAATTAAGCTCCGCCACCAGAAAGAATAATTTCATCATCTTCTGATTGCAGAATTTTATCAAAAGTTAACGCATTGACTTCAAGTGTCCCATCTTCAGCAATAGAAACTTTATTAGCTTCAGAAGAAGGCTTAATTAACTCCGAAGCAGTAATAGTGACCGCTCCAGTTTTACCGTTTACAGACTCTACGCCAGATAAACCTGAACCACTAGGTATATCAACAGCCTCCCATTCGGTAGGGTTGCCGTCTGCATCAATGGTTTTGATTTTAACAATTTGTCCAGTAGTTGCACCAGTAATATTTAATGGGTTTTTTGCCTCAGCCTTCGTCACATACTTGTCGGCAACGCTCTGTTCAGTCATGTAACCCTTAGCATCAAGTTCACTATCAGTCACATATTCATCTGGAATTTCAGTAATAAAACCACTTACATCTGGAATATTTTCAATTTTAGCATAAGAAGCAAGAGTATCACTTACATAATCCTTTGTAGTATAATTCTCTAGACTTTGATGCTCTGTTAAATATCCTTTATTTTCTACCCATTCTTCTGTGGCATAGCCATCTAAGTTGGGCTTATCAATAGCTGAAATCTGATCGTCTACATATCGCTTTGTTGCATAATCAATTAAATCTGGTTCTTCTGGCTTGTCGGTTAAGTCATTATAACTACCAGTTGTTGCCACTTTAGCTAAACTTTCAGACTTAACATATTCGCCTTGAATTGTGGCAATTGCATGCGCATTTTCGTCAATACGCTTTGCCAATTCTGTATCGTCATAACCGCCTTCACAAGTACAACTTATTACATTGTCTTCGTCAATCTCAATGCCTTTGCCAGCAGTAAGCTTGTCTTGTTTTTGGTCAATTAATTCCTTAATTTTAGCATAGTCATCTGGAGTTGTACCACCGGGTGTTGTTCCAATACAATAGCAACCTTGATCACATTTAAATGCCAGCATATTAGATGAAATACGTCTGCCATCTTCATACATCCCAAATATGCCAATTAGGAACTCGCCCTGCCCAGTCAAAACCTCGGCTGGGACATAACACTCCCCTTGCTCATTTACATCAATAAAATACTTGCCCTCATCTTTATGCTGGACATAATCATTCATACTCTGGAAAACGGCCTGTTTTTGAATACCAGCCCAATCAGTGGATCTGAACTCAAATCTGCACAGTAGTGTATCAATAATACCGCTCGTGCCAATTGTGCTTCTAACTACTGATAATTTATTATGTTTAACTCCAATTATAATAGTTGCAAAAGTAGTTTCGGTGTTTGACATTCAACCACCTCCTTACAATAAATTATGGCCTACTATTTTTCCATTCTTCATAAAGATGCCTCGTTAAAGTATTGCGTTCAAATACAAAGACAAGCTGGTTGGTCTTTGTACCACAGCTCAGAATATCAAGTAACTCTGCTTGGTTCTGCAAGTACATCTGAACTTGTGGAACGCATGTAATATATACGCAATGATCTGAATCATATAGTAGACCAGGAATAATATTAGATTTTACTTGCATTTTTAATTCTCCTTTTTGTCCTAAAAAAATAAGGTGCTACGCTTTACATGAAGCATTGCACCTTAATATTGTATTTAATTGTAAAACTACTTCATGTGATTGCAGATTATTCTGCCTTTTTGACAGGAAACTCAACTTTCTTTGGTTCCTGCATAATTACGCCAAGATCGCGCTTGACGCATTTATTAAAATTCTTAGAGTTAGAAAGGTCGCAGGCAGATAAGAGTTCCTTTGCCTCTTCCTTAGTAATTAGTTCAAAGTTGTAATCTGTGCAAGTTTCAAAAATATCTTTGCAGTTGTCACTGCAGAAAGAATTCATCCACAGTGGGAGAGCACGATAGTCGTAACAGCTACTGCAATATGAATAGGTCTTGCCACAGCACAGACATGTACGAGGGTATCTCATGAGAGATCACTCCTTTATGTTAGTTTTGATTGTAAGAGATAATATTTCTGAAATTTTATTATCGATGAGTGTTTTATAGGAATCGTCCAATTCGGTCCAATATGGAATAATTAAAAGTTCATACCCATGTGACAACGCATACTCTTTCTTAATTCCATCACGATATTTTAAAAGTTTAAATCCTTCTTCTGGCGTAATACCACGTTCTACCGCATCAGTTTTAGTATGTAAACATATCTCATAATGTTGTTTTCCATTTACTTCAATAAGAAGTTTTTTAGTATTATTTATAATAAGTTCTCTATCATATGGTAATTGATACCCAGTTAATGGATTAATACACATTGGAGAACAATCAAACTCTTTGTTATATTTAAAAGAATAATTTTCTAAAATATATTCATCAACTTTCTTTTGAAGATAGCTATCAACAGAATCCTGATGGCATTTAGGACATTCAAAATTTCTTTCTACAGCTCTAAATACCTGAGAGCAATAATCATCATGTATTCCAGAATCACATTTAAACCATAATTTACGTTTTGTCTTAGGCGCAATATCAAACGGAGAACATTCATTTTTATCAGACCAAAAATTGATAGATTTAGAATATGTATTTCCCAATGAATCTAAAGGGTGAATTTTTTGCATATGACAATAAGAACACCTGATTCCTTTACCAACAAAATCATATGGGCGAACAGAATAACTACCATGATATTCTTTTTCCTGACATTTAATATACACAATACAATTAGACATTTTAGCAATAACCATTGGATCTACTTCATTCTTTTTATAATCCCAATATTTATCTAGAAAATCATCACAGATATTATCAATACCCCATTGCCCAAAAGAATTACATCCAGTACAAATAACATTATAATTGCCAGATTTTTCCCTCATACTTAAATATATGCCAGTGCTAGGATGTTTTCCGCATGAACATTTAAAATATGTTTTAACGCGTGTATTAAATGGTCTTTCTTTTGGGGATCTTTTATTTAAATCATAATCCCATCTGTCTAATAAATCTTGACGATTATTTTCCATACACCAATCATAAAAACTTTCTTTCATGAAACATTACCTCTCTTTATTTGCTTTCCTCTTTTAAATTATACGTAAGAAGGCCCCTGAGAGGTAACAGGGGCCCTTTCAATGAACTTAGCTAGGGCTCATCTACTTACGTTGATATTATAGCACATTAATTTTGTTTTGTCAAGTCCCTGACAAATTATTCCTCGCTAGGGATCACGATATTAAATAATTTCTTTTCCTTATCGCAATATGCCTGTTGGGCTTTTCCACTGAAGGGGTGAGCACCATCTTAAATATTTATTAGGACTCGCTACTGCCCTAACGCCATAACTGGCCTCATGCTTTCACATGAGAATAGACTATTTCTTCACCTTATATAATATAAGGGCAAACCACTTCCACTACCAATCGCTTGTAGTGTACTCCCTCACGGGATAGTCGTTGAAGCTTCTCCATATAACACAAGTTACTTAGGAGCTTGCCTGCATGAACATCCATTGTTAATAAGTGTTTAGGGTTTAACCATGCACTCATCTCTACGTTTTTTCTACTTTCGTACCATCATATATCTTTTCAAATATATTGTGGTGCAGAGCTTTAGGAATTACCTGCAATTCAATTTGTGTCCTATGCACATTACTGTACATACGCCGCTGGTGCTATTTTCGGTAGCAACGCTCCAGTCAAAATCTGGAGAGAGCTTAAAGTTGGGGAAGATTAAGTAAGCATGGATCAAAGAGGTCTGATCACATACGTCGCAGCCAAGAACTTCCATGACGAACTTGCAGCCGACAGGGAATTCAGTAGCAGAGTTAACGACCTCAACAGCATTCTCAGTCTCATAGTCATACATAACGAATAGCTCGTTACTAGCATTTAGACCGGTAGGTAGCTTCATCGTTTGACCAGCAAGAGAGAATTCTGTCTCAGATGGGGCAGTACCCTTGGTGTACTTTTTACCAAAAGTGCTATCGCCATTTAGAACATAAATTTCCTTAACTTCGCCCTTGGGAGCATGCTTTAGCTCATAAGAGCCAGTGCCATATTCGAAGCTCTCCATAGCAGGAGCAGTAATCTTGGAAGCAGAGCTGGCAACCTTCTTCTTGGCACCAAGCTGAGTAGCCATTAGGTTCATGTCGAAAATAGCATTCTCGGCAGAGAACTCAGCACTCTTAGCACGATAGAACGTAGCAATAGGAGTACCTAGAGCGTCAACAGCGTCAGTGGATTCAGATGCGCAGTTTAGAGAAACGTTCTGCATCTGATTAATAGAGAATAGTACGGAATCATCCTTCTGAGATAGAGCAACGCCACGAGTGACTCTATCGATAACAAAGTTATTAATATCAAAAGCCATAATAATTTCCTCCTAAAAATAATAATTTTAATATTAAAGAGATAATTAAATCTCCTTTAACCAATTCAAATCCGCCTTATTTATTTTCTTTGTATCTATCATGCCAGAATAACATCCAGCAAGTAGATGATCAGCATTATTGATAATTTGTAGGCGAGCCAAATCATCAAAAAATTCTACAAATCCCTCATTTCTCACATAATCCTTCGTATATCCCATACGAACCTTTACAGAAGAAATAAGCGGCAACAGATATGATTTAAAAGGCTTTTCTTGATTTAACCTAATTTTCATTCTGTCTTCATCTATAAGGATTTGTTTGGTTGTCTTATTTGCCGCACGTTCTATTTTTGGCGTAATATTATGAACCTTTCTTAAATAATTTACAATTCTTAAATAAATTAATTTATCAATCTTTACACCAGATTCTAAATCCGCCAAAACAATATCGCCATTTTCCTTATTTCTATATGGTTTTAATTTAGTAAAATCTAAATCACCAAACAGCAATTCAGTATTTTCTTTTGATAACGTCGGGGCAAGCATCATAAACAACTCAAAATCTTCAATTTCCATCCAGTCTAAACCCATATCCCAAAGCTTGGATTTAAGATCGCTAGGAATGGCTGTTAAAGTATGAACAACGCTAAAATATTTTGCCTCACCAAAATCTACGATATCTCCAATTTTTGCCTGTTTAATTTTTATTTTATCATTGATAATATAATCGTCTCCAAAATATAATTGGAGAGGATCTACTTCAAAAATATCAGAACTCATATTTGTTCCTTGTTACAGCTTTATTCAGAGAATTGGTTCTGGTAAGTTCAAATTTTAAAGTACGAGTAGAGTACGAAGTATCTGTTACTCCCTCTTTGTTGTATATCAATTTTGCTTGCATACCAAACATATTAGACCATCCAAAAATATCGCGGATTAAATATCCAAGTAAATCATGTCGCTCAATTCCATACGGAGTTTTAATATCATCCGAATGACAAAACACAACAAATTGTACATATTGAATTTTCATAACACTATTATATTGATGGTCTTCTACGTCATCTACGCTAAAGCATATAAAATTTCTTGCAACATCTTGTACTGTTGGTACACGAATATATGCAAAAATATTTGTATTTAAATAATCATCTGGGCTTGAAGGATCTAGTTCATGATTATTTAACGCCTCAATAACATCTGGATCAGACGTGAGTTTTTGACGAATCAAACGCTTCATACTAGACACATCATCATCAATATTTTGAATATCTCTAATCATTAACTAATCACCTCCATAACCGTTTCTGTTGCATACTTACCATCTTTATTTGCGGCAGACACAACAATCTTTTTGCCAACCATACTATACAATTGTAAACAACGTAATTTAAGAGCATTCCAATTATCTTCTGCTGGTGCAACATTAATTTTAAATATTTCTTTTCCATTAACACTACACGTAACATCACATGCATCAACATCTGATGGAGTTGAAACATCGTCTTTAAAGCTTAAATCAGACAACACAACATTGGCAGGGCAGTCATCAGATGGTTCAATTGCCCAATCATCATTATGATAATGAAGATTTATTGAGCACAACAACATGTCTCCATCCATAAATGAAAGTTTCCATATTGGCTTATCTGCCGCATACACAAGATTAAATGCGTCCCAGAATTCTGCCGTAAAAACTTTAGAACTTCCTCCGACTCGCAACGTAGAATCTTTACCATTATAAAGAATTCTCCCATGAGGGTATTCTATTTCTGGTATCTCAAGCCCAGCATCAATATAGCAAGGCTCTTTTATGCTGCAATATTTACAAACTTCATTTTTGGTAGTATCATGCTCTCTATTTTTACACCAATTTGCTAAACCATATTTTCCACAGTCTTCCTGCGTGGTTACCTGTACTTGCTTAAATGTTAAACGTGTAATACCAATTGGAATTGTATCTAGCACCTTAGATAACTCCCATGCCAAAGGTATTTTCCTGCCGCCATCATAAATTAACACACGTTGATTATAACTAAGCGTTTGAGTGTATGGAGTTGTCGGCAACAACATGATGGTTTGATCTTCAGGACTAGTAAAAATATAATCAGTCCACAAACCAGAGTTATATGATGACTGTGTTCTTTGCACACATTCACATTTATAAACTTTATCTTCATACACCCATTTTAACGTCCAATTACACTTCAACACATAATACATATGAAACTGCGGCTGATGGTCGTCAAGAATGACAAGCCATCTTTGCAATTCGCCAGCATCATCTGGAATATCAACATATGAGCCAACCGGAATTTTAACATGAGGTCTAAACTGTAGCTTATATACCTCTTCATCGCCGCTTATTGAACGGCGCGTATCAATAATAAACTTAGCGTCTAGTTTTCTTAATGTGATTCCATTTGGTGCAGAAGTTACAAGAACCTCACGATAGGCTGGGTCTCTCTTGAAGGTGGCATTAATTGTGCTATCTGCATTACGTAAATAAGCATCACTTTGGCATTTGCCTAGTCTTTCCATACGAGTTTTAAACGAATCAAGCATCGTTATCACCATCCTTCAAGGCATTAACTAAGTTAGCCGCATCAAGTATAGCCTTGCGGAACTGAGAGGGATCCTTTCGTGCTGTCTCTAAACAACTAATAATAGTCAATATTTCTGGCTGATAATTAAACATTTTATTTAATCCACTTATTTGATTAATCAATGATTGCATATGGGCATCTAAAAAAGGGTATTCATTCTCTTTTTGATAAAGACAACTAATAATTGCTCCATATAAATAACGTTTTTGCTCTATAATCTGTATTTGAGGGATATCTCCATAAATAGTATTCATAGTAATTCCTCCCTCAAGTCCAATACGAACCATATCCATATGTATAATCACGGCTTAGCCTTTGCGCTTCTAACTTCATTTTTTCATCCAACGCTATTAATTCCGCAAGATGCTGAGACTGAGAATAATATTTCTGCTCTTTATCAGCAAAAACTTGCTTAGTCAATAAAACAGAATTAACTTGCGGCTCAAGCCACTGCCTCACAACTAAAATTGCAAGAATTTCCTTCTCTACATCTAATAAATCTACGTTAAATTGCTTATTCTCTTCATCTCGATTAGAAAGGTCATTTTTGCATTTTCTAAATTGTGAAATAGCGCTCATAAGCCATTCATGAAACATATCTTCCAAATCTTCCTCTGGAAGTAATGCAAGATCTGGGTCTTCAATTTTAGAAGCAGCTCTTTCATAAATTTCAGAAAAAGGAGTCATTTAAATAACCCCCTTTACTCAATCATTAATTTTAACTCTGTGCCAAGAATTTCATCCAGTGCGTTAATCTTTGCAATGCTATCTAAAGAACCATTACGAATTTTATCTCCGGCAATATTCTTGATAGAATCTTTAAATCCAACAGGAATCTCACGAAGCCTCTTCTTAAACTGATTAATAGGTAGATTGAATAAATTATCGACATCTAGTGCGGCGACCTTTGCGTAAAGAGTCTTAAGTTCGGGCCACTGCTCAAGCAGCTCTTCATCCTCAATTACAAAATACGGCGCATTTAAATAAGCAGACCTAGTAGACCTAAGAGCTTGGAGGTCTTGAAATTCTACCTCAGTAGCATCACCATAATCTGCCCATGTGTATAGTAATTGAGACTTCTTGCCGGGTAATAGCAGTTCTCCGAACGTCACAGACTTGCACAAAATAACATCATCTTGCGCGAATTTACGAGGAGCCTTTTTCTTAGGTTCTTCCTTGGTAATTTCTTCAGTAGGAGCCTCGGCCTCTACCTTCTTGGTTCTTGTATTTGCCATATTAAATTTCTCCTTTTATCCTAATAATTAATTTTGTATTGTTTAAATTACTTAACAATCTTCCACATACCAAACTTCTGGTTAGTGATAACACTAAGGCCCATCTTGGTCTGAACCTCGTAATCATACGTAAGATCCATATGAGTACCAGCATCCTGAACCTGATACATCTGAGTGTCACCTTCATAAACTAGCTTGATGAAAGGCTCAACGCCAACGGGCATAATAAACAGAATATCATTGGCGATTAGATACTGAGTGGTATCGTTAAGCTTAAAGCCCTGCTTGAGTTCCACAAGGCGGATTCCTTCCCAATAACCAAACTTACCAGTGGTGTACTTCTCATCCTTCATACTACCAGAAGCCCATTCAACCTTAGTAAGATCAAACACACTAGCAAGAGCAGCGCGAGTACCCATAATAACGACTTCGGAATCAGATGCCATACCAACATCCATACATAAAGTACGTAGGGTTTCCTTGGTTGCATCACTTAGAGCAGAAGACTTATACCACTGAGCGCCTAGAGTAGTGCCAACACCCATTAGAGCCTCATATAGAGCCTGATTGACATAACGATCAAAAGCTTCAGTAATCTTACCAACTAGAGTTGCAAAATCTTCAACGCCAGTAAGTAGTCTTTCAAATTCTGCGTAAACCTTACATTTTGTGTTTAACATTAAATATCATTTTTCTAATTTTTGCCATGTTAATGGCTCGCCGGTAATAGGATGTTTACCAGCATGTTTTAATTTCCCGCTTATACATGAAGCGATACTGCCTCTATTGATTCCATACTTATCAAATACATCTTTTGCTCCCCAAAAAGATTCATTTAATTCTGGAGAATAAACAGGAGTTGCTCTAGGATTATTTTTTCCAGAAGTACACTCTTTATATTTTAATAATGTTTCTTCACTTAAATTATCACGAGAATGTGCTTTACTTAATTTTTCATGCATAAATGTCGTCCAATCAAAATTCTGATAGTAATCTCTTTGATTATTATCCATAGAATTATATTCATCCAAATACATGAAATTATAATATTTGCGACACCAATCTATCATCGTTATGTCGGCAACATTGTTATCTCTTGCTGCATCTTTTACAGATTCATAAACCGTCCCAGTCAATAAACTTATAATCATTTTATTAGTTGTGGCAGCATTTTCTCCGCCTTTCGTCAAATTATAGCCATTTTCATGAGATAGTGTATGATATTCTGCAATATAGTAACGCTCTCTATCGCAAATAACAAAAGGATCACATAATTCCACTATATTGAACTCAAAATTGTCTTCGCCATACTTATTCCATGCATTTTGCAAATAAACATTTGCATGCGTACCTCTGCGAAGTTCGCTTTTATGTTCTCCCCATCTTCTATAAATATCTCGTGACAAACCAATATATTTTCTATTATCAATAATGTTTTCTATACAATAAATTCCACATAGATATTTTCCCATTAATTCATACCCTTATATAATTATTTTAGAAAAATGATATTGGGACGCTACTCCCATGTTGACTTAACGTCCTTTAGCTTTCACCAAAGATCAGACTATATCTTTACCCAAATCTATGGGCATGCACCACTTCGAACGCCAACCGCTTGCGTCCTACTCCCATTACGGGATAGTCGTTGAACCTTCATCTTAACATTAATTTTGTATTATACCATAAAATTTTAATTTATCAAGATGCTTGGCTGCTGATTATCCATTATTACAACATTTAGGATTTAACCATGTGTCATCTGTATTTGTTTTTTCTACTTTCGTAGCATTCACGCTCGACTTTACAGTCCACGTTGTAGCCAATACAGCTTTAGGATTTTCCAGCAATTCAATGCATTATTTTATTCAAACAGCTTTCGCTGTAGGGGAACTAAAGTTTAATCCCATACCAACTAGTCTCGACACTAAAGGTCTTACCGGCCCCTAATCTTTGACGTAGCAGATCATGATGATTGCCAGAGACTTTCATTACAGAAAGAACACTCTGATCTGGGCAATAGAATTCGTTCTTATCACCAAGTGCTAGATTACGAATTTCAACGAACTCCTTGAAGAAAGGATTCTCCTGCCATCCACTAACTAGAGCATCATCAATAACGACCTCAATTAGATCAAAAAGAACTGCCTGATTTCTACGAATACCTCTACGAATTTCTGCCTTGGTGGACTTTTCGTCACAACCAATAACATTGCGGAAAATCTCAACAATCTTCTGATTTGCTTCCTTTACGGAAATGCCATCTAGAGCATTGTGAGCATAGTCAAGCATTAGCTTATTAAAAGCATTATAATCATTCTCATTATTATCAAATACATTCTTAACATTCATATCAAACTGCATAAACTTAGCCATAATTATTTCCTCCTTTCTCAATTTTCAAATTACGCGCCTAGACTTACGACATGGAGTCTGTAAGAAACGCTATTAGTGTAGTTAACCTTCTCAACGATCTGAAGAACAATGCCAGTCTTAGGAGCGTCATTAGCTTCCTTATAAAGACCATTCTCAATCTCTACATAATTACCAACAACAGGAGCGGTAGCTAGAGCAGCAATAGCATTGGCAGAAACGGTGAAAATATCATCAACGTATAGTTCATAAGCTCTTGCAACTTCACCAGCAGCATTATAGAAATATCTTTCCTCTTGGTAAGAACGTCTATCGGAATTATATCCAATAGGAGGAGTGAGTACTAGGTAGGGCTTCTTGCCAGCAGCATAATCTGCGGAATCAAAAACCTGTGCCTCAACCCATGCACCTCTAGTAACAATAGAACCATTGTCTAAATCCTTGTGGCACTTCATAGACAGAATATGACCAGCGCCGGTGGCTTTTAGTAGAGAACTTTCAGCAACAACGTGCTCAGCTCCGACAATTTTATCAAAAACATTTGCCATAACTAATTTCATCCTTTCATAATTAAAAATTGTTTAATATAACAAAAGTCGTTATGAATAACGACCTTAGTTTAATAATTTTATATTGTTCAATCTTTCTTAAATAAATTACCATAAGCAGAAGCCTTTTTATCTTCCTTCTTACTAAAATTAAATCCAAGACTGTGGGACTTCTTATCCTTCGCAGCAAACTGTGCTTTCTTTACACTGGCAGCGAATAGCAAATCACACTTATTCTGAATCTCTTCAACAGAATACTTTTCGGAATCGTTCATAAGTGCCTTAAATTCATCAGATTCACGAATGCTATCATATGCTTCATCTGAAAAAATAGCATCTTTTGCGGCTTTCTGCTCTGCGGCATCATAACTATCCTTAAATGTCTTAAGCTCATTATATTTTGCCTCAAGTTCAGCATAATCTCCACGTAGTTTGTCTACGGCTATTTTTTCAGATTCGGTTAATAGCATTTGGAATAATTCTGTACGCTCGCCATCAAGAGATACATTTTCTCCGTCAATAGCATAACCCTGTTTATAGAATTTTCCATTAAACCAACCCTGCATTATGAAGTAATTATCATAAACAGCATAAATTCCATACCATTCATTGTCTGTCTCTTCATATTCTCCAAGAAGATTATAAAGAGCATATCTGATATCCTCATGAGAAATTTCAATCTTAAAATTCTTTACAAAATTTTCACCCTTCTTCTTAGACTCATCGTCTTCAGTAGAAGTGCCTTCGCCATCCTCTGGATCTTCATCTTCGCTTGGCTCTGGTTCTGCTGGCTGTGGATCTGTAGAGCCTGTGCCTTCGCCATCACCTTCCCCAGCACTAGGATCTGTTTCTCCGGCGTCACCAGTATCAGAACCTGCATCGCCATCATCATCTGCATACTTCTTGTTCTTGAATTCCTCAAAAGCTGCATCTAACTGTTCATCCGACATGTTTTCATAATCAAAATCCAGCTCTTCTGCAGCAAAACCATACTTCTCTAGAAGTTCCTCAAAATGATTCATTTCTCTTCTCACTCCCTTCTCTGTATTGTTTTTATTGAAATTAGACAATGTACTGTCAAGCTTGTCTAATATTTCAACCAATTTTTCTTGATAATTAAATACAGGCTCCTTTTGACAGAAATCTGCAATATCAGCTCTTGCGCCAAGCATTCCTTCGCCTATTTCATTACCATGTTCATCACAGCCTAATAAAGTGCAACCGCCGAAATAAAAATCTGTCAAATCAAGATATTTCTCTTTGGCATTATAAGAAAGCTCATTGATAACCAATTCACAGCTTACTTTTGTTCCATTCTTTCTACGAATGATATTCGCAGTTTCAGTATATTCTTCTGGAATAACAGCATATGCATTAACATATGTCTTATCCTTTTCTTCATCATACTCAAGATAAGGATCTTCTGCCGTAAAACAACCAACTTGCTTTTCTGTATAAACTATCTTTTCATCACCATTTTCATCTTCTTCAATTTCCATATTGTGAGCATAAAAATCATATGTTCCATCATCAAGTTGATGAATATATGCTAAGACAGGTCTATATTTTAAAGTAGGCATAGCGGTCTCCATATTCTCTTTAGAAATATGGCTTCCGTTTCTATTGGTTTCGGTGTGACAAACTTTAAATTTTAATTTAAGCATCCCAGGCATATCATTATCAGATACTTCAAAATTTGCAGGAGTAGAAACAACAATCGGGTTGCCTTTTTCTTTTGAACTAAAATTAACAGACTTATTTTGTTCTACAAAGAACTGATATAAATTATCAAGCGTTAAAATTTTATGCATGTAATTTCCTCCTTTCTTGCAGAATAGGGGATTTGCTATATATGTAATCCATTAAATGGTACATATTATGAACATAAATTATTATAGTCATCTTCAAAAAACCATAAATATCCTTTAGCATAATGTGACTTATTATAATATTCCGAACAAACATTTCGAAGATGTTTTTCAGAAATATTAGTATTTTTACCAGCCAATGTAACTGATTCAAAAATACATATAATATTCATATTTAAGTCTAATTGAACTACACGCTTTGAATTTTTATATATTCTACGACATTTCGCATCATTATACGATTCATATATTTCTACAATATTATGCACATATTCTTTGCTCCATAAATAACCAAAAGCACAATGGTTTCCTCTTAAACAATTACCAATTTTACTATTTTTAAAATTATCATCGAAACCATTTAACTGTATCGCTTCTGTAATACTTTTATAACAAGCAACATATTCTCCCTGCATAGTATATTGATACACGGGCGTAATACGATTAATTGGAACAGTTTCCCCTCCTTGCAAAATATTATATCCATTAGGAGAGAGTGTATTATATTGTTTTATACATTCTTTCTCTGACACTTTTAATAAATCAAAAAGTTCTTCTTCATTGTCGGAAGATATTGATTTTAAAATATATATAGAAAAATTTTCTTTTCCGTATTTATCAATTGCTAAATGTAAGGCAGAATGATCTTCTTTATGATGCGTCTTAGAAAGATGCTGTTCCCAACGAATTTCTACACTATTTTTTGTATATCCAATATATTTCTTATTATTTATTAAATTTTCAACACAATAAATATACCCTGCGTACATCATAGTTTTTTGATCATAACTCATAATAATTTCCTCCAAATACTTTTCAAAATAAAAAGAATGAAAATTACTGTTTTCTTAATTTCCACTCTGTTAATAAACTATTTAATTTTTCTGTGCTATCAAACACCCAATATTGTTTGTCGGTCTTCGGGTGTCTCCCTGAGACAATAGAAAACTCACCGTTCTGAACTAAAAATTCTTTTAATGGCCAACTATAACAATAAAAATATTTATTCATTCTTTTTGCTCCTTTTAATTTTGTATTATTAAACACATAAAATATTTGTAAATGAAATCTTCTTGCTATACTCAGCAAAATTAAAATTTGTGGTTATCTCATTTAGAAACACCCACATATCATTTGTCTTATTTACTTGTTTAAAGGTAGCGGCAAGTTGCTTTGCCACATCTGGATCTTTAGTAATTATAAACTTTTTTTGGTTCATTATGCCGCCTCCTTATTTATCATTCTTATTTCCATCTCTTGTATTCTCACCTTCATCAGTCAACGGCTCATCACTTGTCGGTCTACCATCAGAACCATCTCCGTTTTCTGACAATCCGCTCTGCACATTGCTAGATACCAACGGAGCAACCCACTTCGTCCTTGCTAATCCAAGTTTATCTTCTAGATACTCTAAAGAACGGCACTGAGCAGGGTTAATTCCTAATAATGATGCCATTTGCATTTTAACTGGTAAGCCATATTGCCCCAACTTTAATAATTGGTCAATTTTGTCATCCTTAAAATATTTACTAACATCAGAAAATTCAACAATTACATCTTCTATGCTAAGATTCTGTTTAATATAAAAATTAATCCATACATTGAACTGATTCACGACAGCCATAGCCGTCATACTCTCTGCCATCATAGCAAATTTAAAACTTGTGCTGTTAGTAATCTTATTAGAATTTAAAACAATATCACCATTGGCTTCAATAAGGTTTTGATATGCCTTATTAACAACATTAGTATCCTCAGCGGCATTTTGATTAAAATCAATACTATCCAAATCCATTGGAGATAGACCAATAGCAATACCTTCTGGAATGATACCTAATAACTTTTCATAAAACTGATTTGCAAGCTCCAAATCTATCGCAAAATCATCTACTTCTTTCGAACCAGAAATAGTAGGGATCTTTGCCCAAATTAATTTATAAGCACTTAACTCATCCTTAACCGCCTGAATTTGAGATAAATCAACAAGATCAATTAAAGAGTTGAACATCCCTGAAAATGGTGGTACAGGATAAGCCAAATTATCTTCATTAATCTTTAAACAAAAAGTTTGTTCTGGAGGTAACTCCTGCCAACGTAACTTACTATCAGATTTATAAGAATTATACATCTTCTTAAAAACGGGATCATACACGTCAAGATAAAAACTATTAGAACCATCAAAAAATGAAAAGTTAAATGCAAAATTTATTTTTCCGCTATAATAATCCACGCTTGAAATTTTACAATAATCAGGATCTAATATATGTATAAAAAACATATCTTCTTCTGGATTACCGTAACAGAATCCAAATACAACATCATCCAGCCATGCTTTAATTAAACATTTACGAATTTGTGTGTCTAAATGCATCCCTTGAACATAATTGCTTGTCTTAATATAATTTTGATAAGAAGATTCTTCAACCTCACCATTATCATTTAATTTAGGATAAACAATATAACTTTTTGCATCAAATTGATTGGCCTTATTTAATACCAACCTTCTATATACATGACTAACGGTATATAAAAATTCAGATAAATTCCTTAAATTTTTCTGATTGGCTTCCGTGGAAGGATTCTGAAGATAGCTTCTAAGATTGTCCTTAGAATATACCGTATAAGACCTAGATTGATTCTGAGTTAGATCAATTAACTGCAAAATATCTTTAACTGCAGCAAATCTCGCTCTGGCTTTTTCGTCTTTTTGGAGAGCCGCTATGCGCTCTTGTTCTGTTAGCTCTTTCTTTTTCTGTTCAAAACTTTCCAAAGGCATCGGCCTCCTTTCTTATCCAAATATTTTTTCAATTTGTTTGCGTGGAGTAACAGGTAGCATGTCTATAAGTTTATAATTTGTTGTACGTTTTTTATTACGAATACGCTCTGCACGTTTTTCTGAAAGTGCCCATGCACATAACGCAGCACAATAACTTCTATCGTCGTGCAACTTATTTGCTTTTTCTGGTATTAAGTCAAAAGAGTCTTTCCCAGAATCTCTTTTTTTACGAACCATATTCACCATTTCTTCTTTCATTGCATCAATATTTTTCAGTGCAATTTCTTGATATGGATCAAGTTTTACAATTTTTGTTTTAATACAAGAAGATTTTTTCATTTCTTCTTCGACCTTTTGAGCAAATTCTATTTCTGGAATGTTTTGCTTTTTCAGTTCTTCAGAAATACGTTTCTTCTCTGAATTGTATAATTTATCATCGACCTCAAATAACGTTAAATAGCCCTTATTATCATAATCATTCGTGAAACTAATGCAATCAAGATTCATCATTTCAATAAGGGCTTCATATATAATCGACTTATATTGAGTAGGGGAGACAAGCTTTAATTTATTAATAGCATTAGGATATTTACTAACATAATCAGCACTATATTCCTTATCTATTAAGCCTCTATGTTTATTTCCCTTATCATCTACCCAATCTTCCATCAGATAGTCAGCAATATTTACGCCGCCACCACCAGAACCAGCATCTATTAAAATTGCTTCTATGTTTTCATAATCTGGAGCGTTTCCATTATAATCCAATATAAGTTCTTTTAAATATTTAATCTGATCTGGTGTCTGCATTGGGCTTTTACGTTTTTTACCAACATCTAATAAATTAACACAATTTACAATACGCCCTTTATAATTGCCATGTTCGTCAACATAAAGTTCCATTATAAGAATAACGCTATTATCTCTGGAACGAGCAGGGTCATATGCAAATATAAATTTCTTTTTACCCGTATCATTATATAACAACGGGACACGAGTTTCGCTATTACGAGCAATAGTGCCGCGCTTAATAATAGCATTTAGCCCAGCATCGGTAGTAAATTCACAATAATACTCACGACGTGCCTTTTCTGGGTTCGTTGCCATTTCGGTTTCAACTGTACTACGCATAAGTAAAGGAGCGATAACCTTACCATGCATAGTCGGTTTAAAAGCAACCTCACAATCTATATGAGCAACAAAATAATCTTGGTCTCCCATAAGTTGTCGCTTAGCAAATTCTCTATATAAGCGATAAAATTCAGTATCAGTACTCGATGCTGAACTAATATAAAATTTTTGATTTGGAATATTTGTAGGAAATGTACGAAGTCTAATTGGGTCAATAAGATTGCCATCTCTGTCTTTACCAGTTTTAAAGCTTTTATTGACAATAGCAAATGCACCATAAACCTTCATCATTTCTGCAGATAGGAAGCCACTTTCATCAAAAATAACGGTTCCTCTCATTCCTCTTTTGGCATCGATATTTGAGTTCAATGTCTGAGTCATAGAACCATTATACAAAGAATATGTAAATCCATTGCTTGAATGACTGAATCCATCTCCTGCAGCATTTTTAATTTCCACTTCGTGCTTAAAAATATATCCAGTCGAACCAACCATTTCATCGATATTGTCATTTGCCAGACGTTCGAGCGTTGTAAATGTTTGTTCAGCCTGTCCGCCTGATCCTGATGCTATATAACTCCAAAAGTTATTGAATAACATACCTTTAGACATAAGAATTAAATCAATTACCGTAGATTTTCCTAATCCACGAGTTGCCACAACAAGAACATTTGGGCAATTCCAAGATCTTTGAACTATCCATGCTTGTGCATCAATTAATTCTATACCGAAAAAATCACTTATAAATCTAACAGGATTACATTGATAATATTTTTGTAATTCTGCAATTTTTATAAGTGATTCTATTTTACGAGTTGACATTGCATATACACCGGGCTTTACATACACAGTATTACTTTCATTCATTATATCCGAAAGATACCTGTCATTCATTTCATCAATTATTTTGATCTTCATCTGACTGCTCATTTTCGGATACCTCCTCGTCAACAGGTTCTATTTCACTAAGAGGGGAGAAGAGTTCATTTAAATTGATAAGATTCTCTTGCGGCAATAAATCATGCTCAGACAGCGTATCTTTCAAATCTAAATTTTCTCTCAATAAAATCCTACATATCTCTTTATAATTTTCCCTTTCGCTAGTAAGTTGAGTTACAAGTTTTCTTTGCTCTGCGACAATATCAGAATATTCAGATTCATCAAGAGCAAGTTGCTTTAAAATAGAAGCATTGCTCAAATCCATAACCTGTTGCATGCCTTTACATGTTGCAATGTCAAATCCGTTGACTTCTCCCTCACGGAGATTTAATTCTTTAATTTTCTTAATTTTACCAGTCCAAGTATTTTCACCCTTACTCTGATTTTTATTATGTTTTAAACTTAAACAAGATTGTTCTGCCAACAAAGAAACAGTAGAGGCTACATTTTTCTTAGAATCTAAATAAGATTTAATTTCACCAGATTTATTGGAAACATTTGGAGAAGACATAGCTTTAGCAATCATATCATCTAATTTTGCTTGTTGTAAAAACCCACGAACAATAGTAATTGCGGAAGAGGTTCTCATCATGTCATCATTTTCTCCACTTGCATCCAAATATCCAATCAACTGAGAGTAGAGTAGTGGTTTATCTTCTTCTTGTTCATGCTCAAAAGGATCATATCCAAGTAATCTAACAACGTCTACACGGTTCTTTTCATACTCTTCATTGATTTCTTGATTTTTTGGGCGTTGGTCTTCTGATAATTCCTTACCAATATCTTGTTTAGCTTGCTTAATTGCTTCCTCTTTATAATTTGCAAATAAATCTCCATCACGCCAACGCATTGTCTTATATTGTGGCATACTAATATTTTTAATATATGCCGCCCATATATTACTACGTTGCTTTGGATTTTTATCATTTATATACTCAAAATAACTAGAATTCCAAATATTTTCGAGGAACGGCTTATCCAATCTTTCGAGACTCTCTTGTACTGAGGCTTTTGTACAATCTCCATATGTCTTTGTTCTTGGGTTCCAATTCCTTGCTATCTTTTCGGCGCAATCCTTGCACATAGTTGTTTTACCGGTCATAATCATAGGGTCGGAACTCATATAAAAGTCTCCTGCTTTTTTAATTGTATTACAGTACGGACACAAATATTTTTCAACTTGGCATGCTTTTGATGTTTGTCTTTTGCCCGCAGACTTTCCAGTTGCCATTATTCTTCGCCCTCCCCTTTGTCGATAATTTTGTCAGTCCAATAATATCCTTTATATGTTTTGTTTTTATTTACCACCTTATATATTCCATCTTTGAGGAATCCATATTCTTCTGCATCTAGTGCAGTTTCCCAAATTGCAATTAAATTATAATTAATATCATATTGATAAAATTTTTTATAATCCCAATTCCTTTTTACATACCAATTTAAATCAAATGTATTTTGATCGTATTCATCTACATATATCCAGATATATCCCATATATGTCTTTTTTCTGTTAGTATGTTTTAAAGCCTCGGCAATTCTTGCAGGATTAACACCTAACGATTTTGCTGCCCAATTTTTACTCTGCCACCATTTAATAATGTTCCCATTAAAATCTATCTGATAAATTGGGCGACTTTCAAACTCATGAGCTTTACTTAATGCCTCTCTATTTTTTATATCTTGGAATTGTTGCGATTTTATTTGTTTCATTTTTTCTCTTATTTCACAGTTATGCTTATAACCAAGACACCCTTCTCCGCCTTCCGTTTGATTATAACCATTTTGAAATGCATTATAAAATTTAATCCAATACTTTTCGCGTTCAAATAATTTATCTTCTGCGCATTTTTCAATGATACGAAATTCAAAACTATCTTCTTTATACATATCCCATGCACGTTGTAAATGAATATTTTTATGAATTCCGCTCCTTAAATCCTGCAAATGTTCTCTCCAACGTCTATATATGTCAACGCTTTCTCCAATATATACCTTTTTATTTATTATATTTTTGATATAATAAATTCCACTTATTATATTTTTACACATATTCATACCTCCAAATTTAACTCAAAATAAAATAGCCTAGCGCTTAGCGCTAGACCATTGTGTTAATAATTCATCTAAAAGTTTATTTCTCAAATAAGCCCAAAACATTTGATTATTATTTGGATTTAATGCGCAAATTTCATATTTAACTCCATTACTAGTTAAAAAATTCCTTAAATCTACGCTATAACAACAATATAAATTGTTCATAATGCACTCCTTATTTTTAGCGTTTTGTAACGAATATTATATATTATTCCGTACAAATCTCAACGGATTCATCAGATGCCTGTTTCTTAAGACTGTCATTCAGCTCTGCAAACGCAGCCTCGAAAGCCTCATCACGTTTAAAGACAAAAATAGTCTTATCTGGATTTTCTTTAGACTGCTTAATATCTGCAATGGTGCATCCAGCGCGTAGTAAACGTCTGGCGCATCCTGGGTTAAAAACTAGCTTAAAGTTCTTTTTAATATCTTCCATTTTGTTATGTCTCCTTTATTTTTTGTAATTCGTATATTAAAACGGCAGTAGCTGTCAACTACTGCCGAAATAATATTAATTTTGTATTGTTTATAATTTAATATTATACGTGCACTGCCTTCCGTCTTCCGGCGTAAAAATTACTAAAGTTTGGCCAGGAGCAGAATACAATCTTTTATTATTTGAATATTCATCAGCACCGCATAATGAACGCACTAGAATAGATTCAATTCCGAGTTGTTCAAACTCTTCAATATGATGTTTATCTGCAAGAAATGTATAATCAATAGTTTTCCCATAAATCTTTGAGAAAATAGTATTGACAATAACCCCAAAATTCTTAATTTTATCAAGATCTCCATGGCATCCAACAATATTATAACCGCATACATTGAATGCGATAAATTCGTAATAACCACTTTCAATTACATTAACACGATTATTATTTTGCAATCTCTGTTTAATCCACCAAGGAATAATACGCTCCATATTATCTGAATGAATACTATCATCTTTATTTTGAATTGTTCTTGCATGATTCCCATATGTAGAATATACATCTACTTGTTTCACTTTAGCAGAAAGCCCGCTAATAAATTGGGCTAAAATTTCAGAAACATGCATAAGTTGTTCACATGTATTTTCTTCTGACATAACTCTGCAACCAGAATGTATGGCTCCATGAATTTCATCACCAAGTAACATTACATGTAGCTTTTCAATGCAGTGCTGTTTTAAATAATGAGAAGTTTTTTCATATAACTTCTGAACTCTTTGTTTGCATATATCTGTATCGTATTTATTCCAAATATTATCTGAAATTTCTCCATAATGCCAATCTGCCAAAACCAAAACAGCCTCTTTCCCAGATTCAACTAATGGAATATCCGAAAAGTTATTTAATTCACGAATCGGAAGAGCTTTAGCAATACTAATCAATTCTTCCGTTAAATGATCAGAACGAGCATCCATAGTAAGAATTTTATTATACTCACGTCTTTGGTCTTGAAATTGCTTTTTAGCCTTATAAAGCTCATCTTTTTCCTCACGAATCTTCTTTAAATATTCATCTTCTGTGAAAAATGTGCTCTCATTTGCTTCCATCATTTTATTGAATGACTGGAATTTTTTTCTGTAGGCGCTTTCGCCATAATTATGACCCAAAGAATCATTTAAAATATCCGCAATATCTTGCCAAGTCCAGTCATTCTGTTCTTTCATTGAGCATATGCGCAATATATATTGTTCTTCGTTTTCATTCATTAATTTATCATAATTCATAGGAATCACCCCAATTATTCGCCATTAATTCTATATCTAAATGGCTGACTAAATTTGGCATATGGAATAACTCTTTCTGGGGCCATCAAAGTTGTATTATCACGCGGGTTTCTAACTTCGCGTGGGGCAACTCTACGAGCGCCAATTGTAACACCGGGGATTAATTTCATCTCAGCATTTTCATCAAAACTTGCTTCCTGCATAACATCAACAACTAGCGCCTCTAAAGCAGTCAGAAACTCTTCAATATTATACTTATAAAAGCCTGTACGGTCTGCGAGTTCATTAATTATATCTTGCTTTTTTAGTATTTTATTCATTTTTTGTTCCTCCTAATTTGTATTTTATTCATAATCCTCATCATACGAAATAGACATAGACACTGGCTTTTCTAGAAAATCTACAAACAATCTAGATAATTCAATAAATTCACCAGTATCAGGGTTCTCAATACCAATAATGCCATCCTCGTCTAATCCAAGCACTCCCTTTGCAGAGAGTTTATAATTCTTATTAATACTTGCCTTTGCCATATTATATTCATCCTAATCATTCAAGTTCGTCGGCTTTTGTTGAAACAATACCTCTATGATTGGTCGTTAAATGACAAATCTGTGCATATGGTTCATCTTTGAAATGTTCAATATATTTAACAAAACCACTATTTTCTGGATGGTGGTACAAATCACATTGTCCACTATGTCCGATTACAATAGTTTTAGAAGTATCAGAAATTCTTGTTAAAACCTTTTTTAATTCATCTGTATACATATTTTGTGATTCTTCAATAATAACAACTTTATTTTCTAAATTGCATCCTCTTAGATAAACATGAGAAATGCAATCAATATATCCAGTTCCATTCTTTTGATTTTCTACTCCTTCTTGGATGACAGAAGTAAATGGATTAATTCCAAGCTTCGCAAGTGCATCATATAATGGAGTAGTGTAAATAGATACTTTTTCATCAGCGCTACCCGGAAGAAATCCAAGTTTTTCTTCCTGAACAGGGCTAACTATATACACGATGCCATCATACTCGCCATGTTGCACTAAAAGATTTGCAGCAGCTACAGCCATTAACGTCTTGCCTGTACCAGCTCTCGCGTTCGCAAATACGATTAATTTATCTGGATTCAAAATGGCATTTACAAATTCCTTTTGCTCGTTATCTAATTTAAGACCATAAAAAGGGTGCCCTTCAACAGTTTTTGGGGCGTTCCCGTACTCATTTGTAACAGTCTTTTTCTTTGTAGCCATATAGTCCCTCCAAATTATAGAATTTCATCAATATCTTTAATAATTCCATCAACCATGCCAAGAGTAACAGCCTCTTCACATGTGATATACCATTCTGTACTCTTTTTTTTATTAAAAGTCTTAGAGTCAATGGATGTTTTATCTAAAATATAATTTCTCATCTTGTCAACAAGGGCTTTATATTGTTTCATTTGCTCAGTTGTTTGCTCAAATGAACCACCACAGCCACCACTTCCGCTATGAAGCAAATAATTAGTATTTGGCATAGCAAAACGCTTATGTCCAGATAATGCAATTAAACATGCTGCGGAATATGCCCATCCCATATTAACAGTTATAATTGGTGTCTTACTGGTTTCTACAAGTCCAACAAACGACAATGTATCTTCTAATGTACCGCCAGGAGAATTAATAAATATCTTAATTGGCTTTCTATCCTCTGGTGGAGTACCTTTGTCTTCTCTGTTCCAATTCATAATCAGCTTTGATGCTTCAAATAGACTTTCATCAATTTCGCCCTCGATCCAAATACTACGATTTTCTACATCCTTATAGAACTGTAGGAGTTCTGGGTTTGGTAGCGAAAGATTCTCAATTGAATTTGGAATTGCGATTGCTAATTGTTCCATATTTTGTACCTCCGTTTATTGTTTTTGTTAATAAATCACATATTAAAACTCTACTATGTGACCAATAGTTCCGTCTCGACCCACCTTTTCAGGTAAGTCAAGATTTGGAAACTATTCATTGATGTTTTTGTCGTTAATTTTGTATTGTATATTTTAAGGTTAATTCTAGTTTACAAACGCCTTTTTCCAATATTCTCTTTTATTTTTTTTGTTATTTTTATACTGGCACTCTTTACATCTGCATGTTTTTGCATCAAATTGACTTATCTCAACCTCATCGCCACAATCGATACACCAAATATGAGTAGTATCTCTTGGAGATTGTCCGCAATAAGCGCATATGTCCTTAGAACCCTTACTTCTCATAAGTCTTCCACACGACTTACAGCGTTTAAACCCCTTACCATTTTTCCATTGAAGATATATATATGCTAATTCTTGACAATCTATTTCATTCAATACTAATTCGGCATCTCCATCACCATCTATAAAATTAACCATTAAACACTTTGTGTCATTTTTTTTGGGACAGCTTATTAAATTTTTTACAAGAATATCATGTAAAATATATTCTCTATCATCTGCCGGAACAGAAACTCTTGCCATTTTACATAAATCAGTAATTGTATATTGTACCAAACCATCTATAAAATTCATAGAAACCGCCTGTTGCTTTGCTAAACACAATAAAACAAATAATATTTTTTCTTCTCTAATATTATTTAACGATTTAATAATTTCAATTTCATTCTTTGTAACAACAATATTATCTATTTTATAAAATTTACGCTTTTTTGCGCCCTTTATGGCGTTTGAAATTGCATTAGAATAAACCGCTTCTTCAAAATTATCTTGATGTTTATTCATCCATAAAACAGTAGAAATATAATTTTCTATATCATCTTTACCTAGTATATATAGATTATACCTAGTAATATATCCTATTTTTGTTATTGCAGACTTTATATTTCTATTTTTACCAAGTAAAATATCTCTTGCATACTTTTCTTCATTCAAAATCATCATTTTTATCACCTTCTATTACTTTAATATATAAAGAAAATCTTTTTCCACAAAATTTTATATCTCCATTTGAATCTTTAACCGGAAATTGCATTTGATGCCCATTATTTTGTAAAACATTATGGAAAATTTCTTCTCCACACATATCCCATGCAAAAGACTTATTTTTACTTGACGTATAACAAATATCTACAACAATATTAGTTAATACTTCACTATTTGAACAAATAGAATAACATGCATCAATAAATTTTTCTTTTAATTGCATTACTCCTATTTCAGCATCTTCACTATTTGTCTCATTTTTTGTTCTGCCTTTTGAAATTAACAATAAATTTTTTCCATATTCATCATATAATTCTTTAATTGAATCATACTCATCTTGTGAATACTCAGCAGAACTTTTCAAAATAGATCTATCAAATTCTACGTCTGGCAGAACATCCATAGATTGGAACTCGTCTTCTATCTTCCAGCATATACGATTCATTGTCCCCGGAGCTCTACTAATTGGCATATATTTCTCATAGTTATATATAAATGCCTCTTCTTCTTCAGTTCTATTATCAGAAGCATACAAATCATCCAAGGTTTTGCCAAATCTTATTTTACAATTTGATTTTACTGATTTCATATATTTATCAAGTTCAGATTTTAACTGAGAGTATCTATAAATAAAAAACCATGGCTTAATTTCTGCGGCAATATTATAATCTATCTCTTTTTTCTTTAAAATATCCCCATCATCGTTACGTTCTGGCTTTGAAAGCCTTGGTTCTAGCCATTCTTTTGGAATTGGCTGTGCAACAACACCTTTTATACGGTCGATAGCATTTTGCTGATAATTCATCATTGTACGAATACGATATTGTAATCTGGTGTATTCTTCGCTATTTTTATCAAATTTTTCTCTTAAAGAGATCATATTTGTGCCTCTATTGGTCACGCTTCCAATTGAATCACCAAATCCATTGATATCAGAAGCAATAAAATCATCTTCTGTAGGAACTTTTTTAGGCATTTTACTTTGAACACACATTAATGTATCTTTGTATTCAAAAGCGTTTAATAAGACATCATTATTCGTTGAAAATACTGTATCTGAATCATACTTTTATACCCTGGCTTTCACCATATTTTAAAGGGAATAGACTATCTCTTCTTCTGAAAATTCAGAAGCTTGGCACTTCCCATGGCGGACTTTCACTGCCACAGTACGAGCAATAGCTCTAGTCGTTACACGTTCCTATTTCTAGGCTTCGCACGGTATTGGCATATCCATAAACATTAATCAACAAATTCAACACAAAATCTATTTTTATACTTTTTGTTGCTTTTCGCACAAACAGAAAGTCTATTCATAACAGAATCTACTTTTTTGGCGTCTGTGAAACCATTTATTATTAAATAACTAGCAGCGGCTCTTATACATCCAAATTCCAGTTCGTTATTTTCAATAATATCAAAAATTTTAACTCTTTTTGCTCGTCCATTTTTAGAGCCAGGACGACTTTGATTCTCTTTTGATAATTCTGGATTATTTTTATATTTTTCCTTCAGTGTATGGTTTCCGTAATTTGGATTTTTATCACCAGTTAAATCAGAGGTGCTGATATGATTTCCACTATCAATAGAATACTGAATGTTATACACGTGTGTACACCATTCTAAATTATCAACACAATTATTTGTTCTATTATTATCCTTATGATTTACCTCTGGAAGATTATCTGGATTAGGAATAAATGCTTCTGCAACCATTCGATGCACTCTATATTGTCCTCGATGACCAGTCTTACCAACCGTAATTTGCATATACCCATCTGAGTCCTTGCGCTGAGATATCTCTTTATGATATTTTGCTCTTCCAATATTATTTGTGCTATATACTTTTCCATCAGAAGAAACAATATAATCGACTTCTCTAATTGTAATAATTTTTTCTTCTATCATTTATAAACCTCCTTTCATAATTAATTTTGTATTGTTGAATTTGTATTTTTTATAGACTTAGCTTTCACCGTTAGCGGCATATGCCACACCCTGTATTTACAGGTTCACCAAGTTTTCACTTATACTTCACAATATAAGGGGACTATTTTGTTAATCCGCTCCGTTCAGACGCATTGCTGTAGTATCCCAACTATTAATAAGACAACATGTTTTAATATATCCATACCATTTTTTCATCTCATCCGATGCAACAACTTTTAATTTTTGAACATTTTCATGAGATGTCATTGGCGCCCTAAATAAAACTATTTCATCAACATTTTTATCTGTCCAATATTGATGATAACATTCTCCAGCCTTCATAAGACCTGTAATTTCCATCCCGAAAATCTTCTGTAAAAGAGAGTAGGGGTCATTTCCAAGTATTGCATAGTCTCCGGCAACGTCCAAAACACCAATTTTTGCTGAATTTATACGTTTTTGTATCATTCTACTAACTTTTGATCGAACATATGGGTCTTTTATAAGTTCTGGATTTGCCATAATAGCTTTGCACATTGGATCTGATCTAAGAACATTTTTTTCGTCTAAACCAGTCCCGCACATGTATAAAATCAATTTTTTCCAGTCTAAACCAAGGCATTCTTTAATTTTCGTCACTGTTGGAGCAACTAAATCATCAATTTGAGTGTCAGAAAGGCAATAATCCTGAATGTATTGATAATTTGTAGTATGTACATTACGTAATTCTCTTGGAGAACTTTTTGCAATACAAAAATCATAATCATTTTTCATACAATTCTCATAATAATCTTCAAAACCATCATAAGAATCCCATAATTTAAGCATAGAAGTAGTCAAAATTACATCTGCATTTCTTATGTCTCGCTGATCTCCCCATGCGTCTGTAATCATATAAGTATGCGCAATTTCTTCTGCAAACTGCACAAATGGCACTGTAAATACCATTCCTTTAACAAAAGCGCATCTTGTGTTATACCCAGACAAGGGTTCATCGCCTTCATTTAAAGATTTTGCCCAAATACTACTCATTTCTGGAGAAATAAAACCCATCCCATCAGAAACGTCTGCTTCAATTTCAACTTCTTGGGGCTCAGATACAGTCGGCCATATAGGATTTTCCTCATTACCAGAATTTTCTACAATTCTAACTCTATCTGTAAATTTTACTTCAGCGTCATTTACAACAATAATTCTTGGCCATGGAACGCTGATACTGGCAGAACACTGCAACGCAAAATATGCAGATAATTTTGCTGGTATAAATTTATAATTAAGCTCAACTTCATTATGTTTTTTAACAGGTTCTTTATCTTTTGGGCCAATATATCTTCCGTTATTAATGCGATGCATTATCTCATCATGCCTGTTTTCATTAATAAACATAATTGTACTCTTTTTAATAGATCCTGCAGTACCAAGAAGACGCACATACGTTACAGTTTCTTTCCTTTCCCCATAATCAATAGTGATGCTAAATTTATTTTGACAAGCACACCTATAATCTTTTGGAGAATCCATAATAAGCATCAAATAATCTTGTTGAAACTGTTTTTCATAAAGTTTATTATATAATTTACAGATTTCTTGCTTATTTTCATAAGAATTTTCTAATTTTTTAATCTTTTTAATATTTTCTTTGATTCCAGATGCTTCAATATCGTCATTTTCTCTACCTTGTAACTTTGTAAGCCATCTAAGAACCTGAGAAGATCCTAAGCTTACAACCATTTGTGGTTGCTTTCTAATTTCACTTAATTTAAAGTCTAAATGCCAATTATGCTTTGACAAATAACCACTGTGTATCTTAAGCACATAAATTTGATTCTTTTGCTGTTTTGCCAAACGCACCACCTCCAAACCACAAAATTATTCGCCAATTTCTCTTATTTCATAACAATTTTCACAATATTTATTACCATTTTCAACTTCTACATATGTTCCACAGAGCCAATCATTACATCCATCGCATTTATATGTTTCTGCATAGGCTCCACCACAAGATGGGCACCCATCCCATTCTTCATATGGAGGAGAGTCCAAGCCGTGTGTTTCTATCCAATGTTTAGGCTCGTCAAAAACACATCCGCAATCCAAGCAAATAAACATAATTATCACCACCATTCAAAATTACTCAACCGTCATTGTCATAAGATTTCCATTTTGATCTGAAATGCCAATAAAACTTATATTTGTCGTTAATGATTTATTAGATATATAACTTGCAACCTTACCATTATGAGAATAACAATCAACCGTATCTGTTGACATTTCAATTGTATTCAATATTGGTTTTACTAATTGAGTAATATATACTTGTTGGCCATGCATATTTGTACGTATTTTCAAATAAAATGGTTCACCACTTTCAAAATCAACGGCACTCATATCATAATAAGAAGTCCCACAATACGGGCATTTATTCTTATCAATATCATATGGAGCTCCGCAATTAGGGCAGTTTCTTCTTCGCATCAAACCACTCCTTAATAGGCTGCTTCTTCTTTAATAAATTTTAAAATTTCTTTTGCGCAACCATCATCATCTGCATGGCACTCAAAGCATCTAAACGTAGTCGCACAATCATGATATACGAGCTTAGAAAACCAAGACGCAAGCTCTTCATCAGACATAGAACGAAATTTATCACCATTCGTCATTGGAACTTCAATTTCACCAGTTCCATTACATTCAATACATTTTTCACTCCAGATGGAACAATCATTAAATTTTGAAATAAAACCATGCCCATCACAAGCAGGGCAACTAATTTTCTTTTTTCATAATTCACCTCAACCAAATTGATATTCTACATGACCGCATCTATCACAACAATATTCATATTTCGCAGGATAAGAAGTTAGTACTACCATTTCATTGCGACGCATACCGCCTTTATGGCATTTAGGGCAAATATACTTTGGTTCTGACCATTCTTGTGGATAGCACATAGAATCTTCGATAAATTTACGATATTCATCAGCAGTTGGAAGTTTGATATTTAATTCACTCACAGATACATCACCGGTATTTTTGCCATAAGTAATTTGCAACGTCTTCATATCAGTAGTTGTAGTAGTGGTAACAGTCTTATTAATAGGAAAATCATTATTCTGACAATTCTCACAAGGGTTAATGATACTCAAATATGGCCCATTATATGGACAATTCTCACATAATTTATTCATATATTTTACCTCCGCATATTTTTTAAATTATTTTTATCAAAACGGTTAATAGTGAAAAGCCCTACAATAAATGCTAGAACAATCACGCATACTTCTAAAGACATAATAAAACCTCCAAAATTTAATCATTATACAATTGGAGTACAATGCTAATTTAAGTATAAACACATATACCCATGAGTTTATACTATTAAAATTTTCATTTGAATTAATATTGTATTGTAATAAAAATATTACTTATTTCTGCTTGCCTGTAGACGAGCGGCAATTGCAGCTCTTTGCTCATCTGATAGATTTACCTGCTTAGGAGGTGAAACCTTAATCCAAGACTTGGGCACCTCAAATTCAGACATTTCATCTGAACTACGAAGAACATGGATATCCGGATTCACACCAACAAGTTTATTAAGCTTATTTTTCAAAGCCTTGTTGAAAGTATAAACAGAAGCAGTCTTTTCTTCTTCGTTAAAATTAATAATTGTTTCGCGCTCATAAGATGTTAACATAAATATATAACCTCCATTAATATTATATTATTCTCACTTCTTTAATCCCACAATGAAAAGAAATGTTCGTTAAATAGCTTAAAAAACTCATTTTTAGCATTATTCATTAATCTATATTTAGCTTCCCAATCCATATCATTATAGATTTCATTTCTTTCATCCATTTTATTAAGAAGTTCAATCATTCTATCAAAGAGTTTGTTATTTGCTTCTTCATTTTCATCTCGATTTTCTGTTCCGTCATTATTGAAATAATTATCAATAAGAATTTGATCTCCACACCTATTATAGCGATAATTTGTGAGAATTTCCTTCATCACATCAATAAACCATGCAAATGTTTCCCATTTTGCTACAGGGGAGTAACCATGCTTAAGCGTAAAGAAAATACGTTCAAAGAGAATAGGTATGTCTCTGAAATTTTTCCAAAAATACTTACCACGATACATAAAAAGTCCACAAGTAATTTTATTCATAGCCGATTCTCCTCCATTTTACGCATATCTTCATTGAACCTCTTTTCTGTAGCTTCAACGTCTGCCAAAACATCCTCTTTTGTCTTACCAAGCTTCTTAAGAGTGCGTTCAATTTTATCTTTTGCCCAAACTGCTAGGTCATCCCAGCCAACGCACCAAACAATACCTACAATATCACTATAAGGCTCTAGACCTTCGTTCAAACATTCTTCACAATAAGCAGAACTGCAAGAACTTAGTGTAGATGCCGCAACGACCACAGGAGCTTCCTTACCACATACTTCACAAGTGCCCATATGGGCAACATCATTAAATGTCTTTTTCATTATAATTCAACCTTCCATTATCAAATTTAATTTCTCCATGTATGTTTTTGTCTCTTAGATTCTTTAGTTCATCAGCATCAATTGGACGCATTAGTATTTGGTCTCATTTCTTTTACCGTATTTACAGAAAAACTCTGAATCATCTGAACATTTCGTATGAAGTGCCCAACAATAAATATAGCCTTCTCCTTCATCATGATATTTGCAGTCCTTACACCGTACTACAGGTACAGCATCTACGGTAGGTGCTGTATCAATGCAATAAAATGTCGTTTCCTTATCATCATATTCACCGAAGTGTTCATTCTCAATAGTGTCTTTTAGCTCATTAGCGTCAATCAGCCGCATCACCGTCACCTCCTTCATCCTTGCACCGCAGTTGGGACAGTAATTATGTGGGTCGTGTTTCCACATATCGAACCCACACTTACATACAGAACAAATTAGTGTATCTGGCCTGTCTGAATTAGTTTCCCATCTTCCATGCACCACCGGCACAGAAACATCTTCCGTTAGAGCAAGATAGGCGATAGCAAGTGGACGACTATGATGTAATAGTTCATCTTCGTCCATGTATTGTGCAATATCTTCGATGGCTGTAATAGCTTCTTGTTTTAGGTTGGAACAACAGTCGAGATCATACGTATAGTGCATCAGTTTTTCTCTAAGCGTCATCGTTATCGCCTCCATCCATTTTCGCGCCGCAGTTAGGGCAGAAATTATGTCTATTATCAAAAGGATGACCATCCACGTACCCGCATAGTGAACAAACAAAAGCCCATTTGTAACCGTTAGCCCCGTTATCAATACATTGACCATGCGTCACTGGCACAACATCAGCGGCTGGGACACTCCGCAAAGCCGCCTCAAGCTTACTCTCATTCAGGTTAATATCTGGCGTATCGTAATAAGTCTCAACAACAGTATCAATTGCCTCTTTTCGCTCAATGTATTCAGTCATTACTAGTTCTCCTGTTCCATGCCTCGATTGCATTCTCGATGGTAACATAGGTTCTGCTCGTGGCCCCACATACTTTGCATTGTACGTAGACGTAATGCGTGTTGTAAGGAAAGCGCATAGAGGCGAATAACTTCTTTCTCTTAATATATCTTTTTTCTGCATCTCCACCACAGAATGGGCATTGCTTTAATTCATTCATTATTAGTCCTCACTCATATCATATCCAGCATAATATCCAAGAATCTCAAGCACTCTATTCAGAAATTTTAGCCGTTGAATATTTGTCATATCATAATATTCATTAGAGAAATTACTAGACTGTAAATCATAAATAATTTCATCTGCATAACGTCCAAATTCATTGTTCATATTAATCTACTCCTCATTTACTTAAAATATTTTTCCCAAGTAGAAGTGGGGCAATCAAGATAATTAAGGTCAATATTATCATCCCATGCAATTTGTGGGCCAGTTTGTTCGTCTGCAAAGTGGCAAACACAATTTACAGCAACGCCATCTAAGGCATCTTGCTTGATTAGAGTCTTAATTTCGCCCAGAGATAGGTCGTCTTCTAGGTCGCAGACATATAACGTCATTTTATAAAGTTGTGCCATTTTCGTACCTCCATTAATTTTGTATTGTTATTATAACACATTTTTCCAATTTGTCAATAGGTTATAGCTCGTTATCTTCTGGTAATTCATAAAATTCATATCCATCATTTGTTTCTACTAAATAGCCATATTCAATAAGATCTGCAATAGCGTCATAATAAGATGACTTTGATAGCCCGGTTTCTTTCATGACATGTGTTCTGCGCAGAATTGGATTCCAGCCGTTATCATTTTGCATGAAATAAGTGTATAGATAGAATCCAGACTTAGTTAGTACACGCATAGCTTCTTTATTTGCTGCTACATTTGCTTTATAGTAGTGATGATCCTCATCCATAATTGTTTTATTGATAAGGACTTTTTTCTCCATTGCGTCACCCCCAGTTAATTTTGTGTTGTAATAATAGCACAGATTTTTGATTTTGTCAAGAGAGTGTGTCCCAATTTTCGGAATATAGTGTCCTAATTTTCGGAAAAATTATTCCAGAAAATAGGACGCTTAATATAATATATATTAATATAATAATTTAATATAATATAAATCACAAAAAAATAAGATGGTATAGGCGCGGTGAGCGGTGGTTAAAGATGGTGTCCTATTTTTCGGAAAAAGTGTGTCCCATTTTTCGGAAAAAAAATTCCGAAATTTAGGACACTTAATATAATTATATTTAATATAAAAAATATTAATATAATATCAAGACAAAAGAGAAATAGTTTGAAGGGTGTTTTGGTTTGGTTGGGTGTAGTTTATATGGATGATATGGGAGATGGTTGGAAGCGTTCTGGTATATGATAGGCTGATTTGGCAATATGCGCGGTGTATATATTATATCAACCCTCTAGCGAGTTTTTGTTGACTCGTTTCACTTCGTCTACAAAAACCGTCCCACTCATGGGACTCTCGCTTTGTCTGGCTTGCTAAAGCAAACCATCCAAAATAATGTTTTGAGACGGATTTGGACAATGGTTGGTTGATGTGTAAATGTTTGTATAAAATAGAGGATGATGTTTTGAGTTATATTTAGTAATTTTATTTTGAATTAGAAACAGATTGTTTATTAAATTGTAGATTTAGATAGTTATGTGGTTAAATAATGGGGGATTATTTTTTGAACAAAAGTTTGTTTTATGATTAATTATATATTTGTGCTTGACGATATGTGATATTGAATTTTTCGAACAAATGATTTATTTATGGTTTTAAAAATGAGAGTGATTTAAGAAGGTTTATTAGGTATTTTATAGGGATGATATATTTTTTTGATTTTAAGGTCAGAGAAGGTTTAATTTGTAGTCAGTGTATATGATAATCACCTTATGAAAATGTGGCAAAAAGTAAACATTTTGCTAGTTTTATGTACCCCTATCAACAAATATCTATTTGTTTGACTTTCTTTTTCCCCGTGGTATAATGTAGTTGTCCCGAGGGGAACGGCGGACACAAGCCGCCGAACCGCAACGGCGTGAACCTTGAAAAATGAATATCGGTTGGCATGGTTCTTTCTTAAATTTGTCACTTTTCAAGGAACACAAAAAATCATTTTATAGGGCAAAAGCCCGGAAAGTAGGTAAAATTATGGAAAAAACTATGTCTATCTATGCAGAGGCTCTTGTCTCTAACCGTGAATATAAGTCCGCGCGTATCAACGGCGAAAGTGTCGGCGTAACCGCATCCCGTATCTGGATTGCATCTGTCAAATCTATGTTGATCCCTGCATACACAATTTTCAAATATCGCTATGATCACATGGGCGACTCTGAAAAAGCGGCGGCTATTGATCAGTCCGGACTTTACGACGCTTTACACGTCGTTTTGGGCTTGATTGATGAAGTCAACGGTGCAAAGCTCAATGCTTTTAACATTGCAGAAAGTGTCATTTCCTGCGCGGTTCGTTTCCGTGTTATTGACACTTCTGAAGAAATGGCTCATGCACATTGTGAGCGTAACATTGCACGCAAGCGTCTCAATAACGACGATACGCCCGAAAATCAGTCTGCCTATGATAAATGGGTCGCTGAATGTTCCCGCCTTGAAAATCTTCCCGGCAATTGCAAGCGCATCGTTGAAATTCAGTCCGAATCTACCTTTACGCGTAACGTTGAGCTTATGCTAGGCGATGCTATCCTTAAACAGTCCTTACGTTCCGTTGAGGATATTCAGGCCGAAAAAGCCGCTCTTAAGGCCGCACGTGCCGAAAAGCGCCGCAACAACAAACAGGCAAAATCTGCCACTAAGTAACCGCCATACTATGTCAACCGATATTCGCCCCTTTACGGGGCGCTTAATGCAACTTTACCACATGGTAAAACTGTCACAAGTCAGTGTAAATGCAGAGTGGGCACAATACAATATTATCACACAAGTATAGTTATTGGGCGACAACTCGCTATTTGTGTACGCTATACTTGCATAGGCGACAACTCGCTATCTTTAAGTGTTGTATTGTGTGCGGCGATAACTCGCTATATTTCTCGCACCTTGACAATTGAACGAAAAAATAGGGCTATGCTCTAGTAGTATGGGATTGGTATACCCGTGCGCCGTGACGAATATTGCGGGCAACTATGCCCCTAGGAATAGGGGATGCAATGCACTAACTATCATTGCGACCACATAGGCGGTGAGGACTCTCTACGAACGGGTATCTCTAGGTGTGGTGGAGCATTACCACTGCGGGGTATAGGTGTACCCTTAATCAGTGCGACACACCCGTATTGGGACGTAGTATATCTATGTCTTGATCCATGCAAGTGCTATGGCTGACAACTCGGCGTAGTGCAAAATATGGTCATTCATCCTGCTTATATGCCTGTATACTATTCGCGGGGATTTTATGCCCTAATGGTCTGCTCGCAGATAAACCCGAGAGGTCTGCCACCAGGGGAACAGTGGGCGCATTGCGTCCGCTATTGAAAACGGTACAAGTGCGTACCTGCCATTAGAATAGTGATGCCGCATTTATTGCGGTTCAATACGTGCCAAGGCTAGACATAGGACTAGACATATAGCGTGCGGGGAAAAATTACAACACCATAGGATAGCCGTTAATAATAATAGTGGCTTACTAGGACTATATTGTTTACAGGATAGGTGGGAGACTATGAAGTGCGGACGTCAGTTCGCATGGAGTCATCAGTGAGATACCACCAGCACTATAACTCTGAACAGCCACTAAGGGTGGTAGGGTTTGGGTTGATAGTGAAGGATGCGTTATCTGTGACACTTTTGATAGTTATGTGTATAAAGTGGGCGTAGGAGTTAGGCCACGCCCTAAAACTATCACTTAAGTTCATAAACCATGCCCACAGGTGCGTTATGTGCTTGTGGGTATTCTTATGAACTTAAGCAGGAGGTGAATCTATGAAGAAGATCATTATGCGTATTCTGATCATCATTGCAGTGTGTGCTTTATGCCTTGCATACGTGCGCCATCACACTATTGTATCCGCTGAACTTGTCGAGGACAACGGCAATACATATATCATTTCTTTTGACGAAGAACTTCATATTTATGAAAGATAGGAGGTATTTTTATGACAAAATTTGAACAAAGAGGTGTACAATTCCAGTACGCCGCATCGACCAAAGAACAGGCCCAAAAATCCCTTGAGTATAGCTGCGATTGTTGCTGCATGAAGGGTATGCGCATTGACTGCGATCACTGCGCAATCAGTTGCACCCACGAAATGGTTATGGCATATTTTGCCACTGAAGAGATGAAAAAGCACTAAATCCGTGCTATAATTATGTGTAGATTGGAGGTGATATAATGACTGACGAAATGCGTCCGGGTGATTGGACAGACATCTTCAATGTGCTGGACAAGTCCAGACAACCTATGAGCATGGTGAACCCACAACATCCATGGGAAGACTCATACCTAATCACCGAAGGACACAACGGTACGATTGTGTTCTGTTTCAACGGCTATGACATCAAGAGCATCGACGTGTCCACTAAATCTTTGCGCGAACTTACAGACGAATTAAACCGCAAGTGCGGCAATCTATGGAGGATATCACATGAAGAAGATCATTAACTTTATCATCTGCGGAGTGACTTTTTTCACGCCAATTTGGGCAACTCTCTTTGTTGAAGACAAATGTGCCCGCAACATTATCGTTGTGCTGGGCTTGCTCGTGTGCATCTATTCCTGTGTGACGTTGATTTCCATTGAAAGAAAGGAAGAGGAAAATGCCCGGAAGCAGAAGAGAAATCATCAAAGCAAAGCAGCGCGTTTTTGAAGATTGGGGCATCAAATGGGATGCCGCAATCGAACAGAAATTCCAAAGCGAAATGGCTGCGCGTCCTCGTGCAGATCCTGAAGTGATCCTTGACCGCATCACCCATGACATCATCCTGCATAGAATTGAATCTCTATAAGCGAAACGTAATCTGGCAAGGCAAAGAGGCACGTATTAAGTCGTGATTTTTCCGATGCGCCACGCTAGAAGGTAAATTGAATAGCGGTTTCTAAGGGATTTCCGCCGAACAAAAAGTCCCATTCCAAACTCGTGAAAACGGGTTTATTTTATTTTAGAAAGGAAAATAACAATGAATAAGGAAAATGTGATGAAGGCTCTGTCTCTGTGCGGTACTGGAAGCGAAACCTGTACTGGATGCCCGTATTACGGTACGGATGGTTGCGACCGTCATATGTGTGATGACGCTTTTTCTTTGCTCAAGGCAAACGACAATCCTACCTACCACACCGCTATTATCTACACCAAGCGAGATAATCTGAGTAAGTGGCTGCAACGCAACCACAAAATCTTCTCGTCCTGCGCTTCCGTGGAAAATGTTCGTGCACTTTACGCAAAGGAAAGAGAAATCCAGCTCATTCTCCTTGTTCGCTACGAAGAAGGCAAATGCATTTGCCGTATCAAATGCCCCATCAATCCTCTGCCCATCAAGGGAGAGTTCCAGTGCGTATCCACAAGCGAAATGACCAAACTGCTGATCTCTATGGGATGGCAGTATAAAGAGAAAATCCATTCCGGTATGTTCAGATAAAATCTATATCAAGCGCCCAAGGGAAACTTTGGGCGTTTTATTATGGACTTTATTAAAAAGGAGATGAATGCAAGTGAAACTCAAAACTGCAATGAAGGCACATGAATATCTGCGCCAGCTCAAAGCAAAATATCCGCAGGCGGAAGCAATCTATGAGGACGCAATCATCCGTACTTGTGGTATGGAAGGGCTGGCCGCTTTAAGGGAAAGCCGCCTCATTGAATTGTGCGGCGTTCTTGAAGGCAGACGCCTTTATGCAATCTAACAGAAAGGAAATCAACATCATGTTCATGACCAAAAAGGGAATCATCATGCGCCGACTCAAGGGAATTGCAACTGTACTTGCCGTTGCCGCTACATACGCGGCAATGGTTGGTATGTTTGTACTGTTGGCGAAATCTTTTTGAAAGGGAGGATACAAAATGACTGACTATCAAGCACAAGCGAAACAGTTCCTTGCGGACTGCAAGGCAACAATGGAAATCAACTTCATCGGAAAGGAGATCCCTTCTAATTGGTTGGGCGAAACCAAGCCGCACAACAAGTATCAGTTCACCATTACAACTCCCAAAGGCAAATACACAAGCTACTTCTGGGACAGCCTGCACAACACAGAGGTGAGTGAAGTTTCCGAGAGAACCTATGCTCAACAGAAGTATAAAGCAAGTTATGATTGTCTGAGGTCTCATGAAAAGGCAAAGGCAAGGGCAGAACTTGCAAAACTCAAGGCAAACGCAATTCCCACCGAGTACGACATCCTTGCAGCCGTAGAGAAATACAGCTACGACAGCTTCAGCAACTTCTGTTCTGAGTTCGGTTGTAGCACCGACAGTATCTCTGCAAGAGAAACTTTCCTTGCTTGTGGTGAGGAATATGCAGGGCTTCGCCGTATCTTTACGGAGGAGCAAATGGAAAAAATGAGAGAAATTTATTGAGGAGGCAAGGAAAATGAGAAATTGTTTTGAAGGGTATTTAACTCCAGATTGTGCCAACTGTCCATATTGGGCAGATGGAACAGGAGACAGTATAGGCTGTGCCACACCATTCCCGATTATGCATTGTTCATCTTTTGAAAGAATGTATAATGCGGAACAGAACAAGGAGTAAGGCAAATGGAACTCAATATCAACAAGGACGAGGCGCAGTTAATCAACTGTGCCTTGACCTATTACTTGAAGGAAGGTGCTGTATATTGGCATCAAGATTGGTTCCCAAAGGCAGATTTGGAGTGTGTCTTCAATCAACTCAATATCATAGAACAAGTGGAGGAGTAAGGCAAATGAGCTTAAAATGTGCAGATTATGGTTATCTTGGTGACTGCAAAAGTTTTGGAGAAGCCTTTTACAATGCAAACAAGTACAAGGACACGAAAGTGATAAAGCATTATTATTGCAACTGTGGCGATTCTGATTATTATATGCAAGATGTAACTCCTATTGAAGTTACTGATTGTGAGGAATTTGAGGAGGTGTAAAGCAAATGAAATTTCATTGGCACTACGGGAATTGTCTCCCTGCCGAAGAATGGAAAACAATTGCTTTTTGTATGCAACAAATTGGCAATGCAATTTATCAGCCATACCTTGGTGGCTGCACTGAAAACGGGAAAGATTATTATGCCGTTGATTTTATCTGTACTCCTAACGAAATAAAGGAGCTGGCAGAAATTCTAAACGACTTCGTAAAATCAATGCATAAGGAGGAAACAAAATGAAAAAACTTATGATGTCCAAAGCCCCAAGTACAGATTACTGTTATGGCTGGAATGTGTGTGTTGATAATGTAAAAGAAACAGCTCTCAGCAACCGCTCAAAGGCAGAGCAGTGTCTCATTGACAACGGAATTGAACCAGATGAAGCATCCGTTGTTCTTCAGGCATTGGGTTACATTCTGCTCGATGAAGAACTTTATCCAGAGGAGGAATCAAAATGACCATTCAAGATAAAATCGGCATTATTTATGCTATTTCTGATTGTTCGAGTAGGTCATGCGATAATTGTGCCGCAGCGAAAACATGTCGTGACGGAAAAAGAACCTTTGTCATTGACCTGATAAACGAAGTTAAAGCTCTTATCAAAGAGCGAGATGAGGCAGTTGCTGAACTTGCCGCCCTCAAAGAAAAATCCGAAAATTAAACAATACAAAATTATTACTGAAAGGAAATAAAATCATGAAAAAGATTCTTGCTATCGTTCTTGCCCTGCTCGTTATCCTGTCCATGACTGCTTGCGCCAACTCTACCATGAAGGCAACTGAGCCTACCGAAAAGGAAAGCGATATCATTGAAGATGCATTCGTAAGCGAAATTGATGCAGAGTTCAAGTTGATTTAACGGAGGAGGTACTCAATGCAGACTAAAATCAAATGTGAACATGGGCATTACGTTGTATATGTGGATGGAGAATTCTATTGCAGCGCTGATACATACAGCGAGGCAGAAAGAGAAATTGAGGAGGATTAAATCATGTTCAATGTTGGTGACAAGGTAATTGGTGTTCCTGCTTCTCCATATAGCATCACAGGATGTGGATGGATTGGCGTTGTAACTCAAATCATAGGCGAACACACCATGAAGGTGTTCGATGAAACATACGGCGAATTTATTGTTGCGAAAAAATATTTCAAACTGTTCAAGGCAGAAGAAAAGGAGGAAAATAAAATGGATGTAAAAGAAATTATCACTGAGGAAGAAAAGGAAATGCTTCTTGAGGACATGAAGCATCTGCTTGATGAGTATGACTACGACTACACCGAGGAAGCGCTCGACAGGATCATTGACACATGGGCAGAAAACAAGGCAGACCTTATCACCGCTTTCAAGAAGCATCCGAACTATCTCAAAGGCAAATTCATGATTGTATTCAGCCACAATTTTGCACGCGAGACAAGTACCAATGCGCTTAGAGACTTTGCCAAATGGCTTCTGGATTTGGACAATGCACTTGCAGTAAGGGAATTCATGCCTGATGACATGAAAGACTATTGCACGTCTTATGGTAAAAAACTTCCTGGAGCTATCTTCAATTTCGTTATCAATCTGTACCAATTCTCTGACCAGTACATTGACGAGGCGACCGCAGGTAAATTTAATGAAATGTCGCCTGACATTCACGCTCACAACGGACAGAAGATGAGCCGCGTTATGAACAAGCTGCTCACATACATTGGCTACAATAAGCTGCCCGACTACAATAGGGAATTTGCAAAGTATGCTGATGCAATCAATCCGCTTCAGATTGTAAGGCATACCGTTCTTTCTGTGAACCCGCTTGATTATCTCACCATGTCGTTTGGTAATTCGTGGGCAAGCTGCCATACCATCGACAAGAAAAACAAGCGTTGTATGCCTAACAGTTATGAGGGAATGTATTCCTCTGGCACTGTAAGCTACATGTTGGATAAGCCTTCCATGGTATTCTATACTGTGGACGCAGCCTACGGAGGGAAAGATTTCTGGCATGAGCCTAAGATTAACCGTCAGATGTTCCATTGGGCAGAAGACAAACTTGTACAGGGCAGACTGTACCCGCAAGACAATGACGGAAACGGTGGTGTATATACTCCTTACAGAGAAATTGTCCAAAAGATTATGGCCGAAATCTTTGAATTTCCGAATCTGTGGACTGTCTCAAAGGGAACTGATGCGGCAAGCAAATATGTGGTATCCGAAGGCACTCACTATAGAGACTATGAGAGCTACAGTAATTGCACACTTTCTCGTCCGAAGGGAAGCGAGAATGAAGAATACTTCACAGTTGGTCATGCACCGATTTGTATCAAGTGCGGCTATGAACATGACAAACAGGGAAATATTTCTTGCTGCACTAGTAAAGTAACTTGCGCAAATTGCGGTTGTCTCATTGAAAGTGATAGCGAAGAAGTCGTTTGGATTAACGGAGAACCGTATTGCAGCGATTGTGTAAGCTGGTGCGACTGCTGTGAGAGCTACGTTGTTAGCGGTGTAACAGAAGTAGATGGTGGCTATTTTGTGTGTGACGATTGTTTGGAAAATTACTACAGACAGTGTCACGATTGTGGAGAGTACCATAGGGAAAGCCGCATGACATATGTAGATTCCATTGAAGATTATGTTTGCCGCGATTGTCTTGAAGAGAATTATTGTTTCTGCGATGACTGTGGAGAATACTTCAGAAGCGGAGACTTGACAGAGCATAACGGACGTTGGCTATGTGATAGTTGTCTTGAAGAAGCGGAAGCACAGGAAGAAGACGATGAAGAAGAAAGCTCCGAGGCAAACGTCGAAGAACAGGCTATTTAAGGGAGGTAAATGAATATGAATAAAGAGTTTGAAAAAATCTGCCGCATGTCTCAGAAATCACTGAAGAATCATGTGAAACAGAAACTGGTAAAAACACACGGTGAAATTGTCAGCGGGGATGGTTTTGTGTTTGCACAAGGCAAATTCCCCGTGCTCTTGATGGCACATCTTGACACAGTGCACAAAAGCTTGCCGACCATGGTTGAATATGATACAGAACAGAACATTATTTCTTCTCCTAATGGAATTGGAGGAGATGATCGATGTGGTGTATACATGATTTTTAAGATTCTCAAAAAATATAACTGCTCAGTCCTTTTCTGCGAGGATGAGGAGATTGGATGTGTTGGCGCAGGGAAATTCATTAAAACAGAACTTGCAAAGGAACTCGATTTTAATTACATCATTGAGTTCGACCGTGCCAACGCAAACGACGCAGTATTTTATCAGTGCGCAAATGATGAGTTTGAAAAATTCATCACAAAGGAATTCTATAAGACAGCATTCGGTTCGTTCTCTGATATTTGCGAGGTTGCGCCATTCATTGGGTGTGCGGCAGTGAATCTCAGCTGTGGATATTACAGAGCACATACCACAAGCGAATATGTTGTGATTTCTGAAATGGAAAGGAGCATTCAGGAAGCATGCAAGATTCTTGAAAGGACAACGGAAAACGACAAATTCAATTATGTGGAAAGCTATTGCAGTGCCGCAGCAGATTGGATTGATGATATGTATGATGACTATTATGGCAGCAAGTATTATGTTGTCGAATATGTAGATAAAAATAATATTATGTGCTGGTATGATACGATTGCACATTCCAAGGCAGAGGCAGTCGGCAAATTCGTTATGGAATGCCCCGACATTCCTTTCGAAAATGTAATTGACGTCATGGTTGACAGTAACGTATATAACTATATCTAACAACAAAACAAATTATTGCCAACTGGCAGAAAGGGAATTGACATTATGAAAAACATCACCATCATCAAGGCTAAGTATATTGTGGAGAGCGATCGTCGTAAAGGAAAGGCAGTCATGTGTCTTGACACTGGTGAGGTATTCACTAGTGCAAAGGAATGTGCCGATAAAAAGCATATGCCGTATGATAATTTTGCATATAAACTGCGCGATGGCAAGATTGCCGTGGATGGCAAACTGTATTGCTATGTCGAAGACATGAGCTACTATGCAAACGCTATTCAGTCCAGAATCTATGCAAAGGTAAAGATGGAGTATGATGCGGCGGTGCTCCAGTTGGCAGAGATTGAGCGCAAAAAGACAGTTGCAAAGGCAAAGGTTGATAAGCTGAAAATGATTGTTGAATGAGGAGGTAAAGTAAAATGAAAAAAATTCGCAAATGGTTCTTCAAGTTACTCACGGGCTATGATCTGGTTGAGTATGAAGACGTAATGAAAGAATGGAAGGCAACACTCGACCTTGCAGAAAGAATTGCGAAGACTAATGAATGCCTTGTAAAGCATTCTGGTGAAGTTATAGACCTACTGAATAGTTATCTTAATGAGGAGGTAAAGTAAAGCAAGTTGACACAGCAGTATAATAAGGGTAAAATAATTACGAATAATGTATAGGTCTTGTTAATAAAGGGAGGTAAACAAATGGTTGTTATTTTACTTATTATCATTGCTTGTGTACTACTATTCGGAAAGGACGAAACAAAAGACGGGATTATTGCTCTCATTGGAACTATCGTAGTCTTTGCAATTATCGCAATGATTGCAAATGCGTGTGGGCTTTTAGACTAAACAAAATAGTTTGTCCTATAATGGGGCAAACTAACACGAAACGAAAAATACAATACAAAATTAAAGGGAGGAATAAATATGAACATATCAAAAGAGATCAAAAAGGCAGAAGCAATCAACCGCATGAAGGCACTTGGACTTTTTGCTCCATGTATCAAAGCATTTAAGGACAGAAACGAAGTGCAGCTTTCTGAGCCGACTGGTGGATTGTATGAATTCAGTGCAGACAAAGAACTTACCGCAAAGGTGGCAGAATTTGAAGAGAAAAACAATGCACTTGTGTATCATGTGATTCACGCGCCTATCAGAATTGACGGCAATTTCATGGATATGTACAGTTTCTTGTATGTGTCTGATTACGAAGAAGAATTTGAAATGGACAATGATGATATCAAGGAGGGATATGTATTCACCTACACATGGAACAAGACATTTGACTACTTTAGTGAATTTGGCAGCATTGCGGTCAAGACAATGTTTGGCGGCATTGTAAGAATCGGATAATTTTGTTGATTATGCCATATTGAATTTTAAGAAATAAGTGATATAATAAGAGCAAAGAAAAGGAGTTGGTACAAATGGAAAATAAAGAATTACAAGAGGTGGTGGATGCAATAACAGATGCTATACTTGCTATGGAGCAAAGAATAAACAAGAGATTTGATACAGTAGAAGATAGACTTGAGGCTATTGAAGATGAAATAAATGGAATTAGCCTTGACGTGGATATTATCGAGGCAAAAACAAAGAAGCATGATTTTGACATAAAGAGAATTAAGAGCGCAATGTAAAAAATGGGGCAAACGCCCCTTCCCTACACAATACAAAATTAAAGGAGATTAAAATTATGGCACATTGTCTTGAAATTAATGATTCTATGTTCTCTGTAAGACAGAAGCCGTGGCACTATGAACTAACAAAAGATCGTTGCAAAATCATTCAGGAAGCGCCTAATAGCAAGGAAGCACTCATTGCGGCAGGACTTGATTGGACTGTTGAGCAGACACCTGTCTTTATGGATGACGGAACGGAGATTAAAAACTACAAAGCAAACGTAAGGAGTGATGACAAGACAGTTCTTGGTATTGTAACTGACAGATATAAAATTGTTAACAATGTAGATGCTTTCTCATTTACTGACGCACTTGTTGGCGAAACGGAGGAAGGAGTTGTTCGTTACGAAACTGCTGGTTCTCTGAATGGAGGTAAAAGAGTCTGGCTACTCGCCAAGATGCCTACCAAGAAAGTGCTTGACGATGAAGTTGAGCCTTATATGGTGTTTTCGAATTCTCATGACGGAACTGGTGCAATCAAAATCTGCATGAGTCCCGTTCGAGTCGTGTGCGCCAATACATTGAATCTTGCGCTTAACACAGCACAACGTTCTTGGAGTACAAAGCATATCGGAAATATGGAAGACAAACTCGAAGAAGCAAGACACTGCTTGGGCATGGCAAGCATCTATATGGACGCTTTGGACAATGAAGCAGATAGACTTGCAAATATTAAGTTGGATTATGAACAGATCAATGAAATTCTTGACCAGATGTTCCCTGTAACGGAAAAGGATTCTGACCGCAAGAGAGCAAATGTGCAGAAGGTAAAGGATAATTATTCTATCTGCTACTTCATGCCTGATATTGAAAAGTTCAGGGGAACTGCATGGGCCGCTGTAAACGCCATGAGCGATATGGTTGGGCATAGTGCTCCGAACAGAAATACTGCGAATTATGAAGAAAATCGTTGGGGCAAAATTATGGACGGCCACATCCTGCTTGATGAATTTGTTAAGTTGGTTAACGCAAAGGTAGGGGTTGGAGCTTAATGCTCCACCCTTTCTTGGCAAGGAGATAACATTATGTATATTGACAAAGAATCTCGCAGCAAACTCGGCAAGCAAATGGACAATTACCTGAGAAATAACATTCAGGATGAGGAAATCTTCTGGAGGGTGTGGGCTTCTATGGGAATGCCCGATGGTGCAACGGAAGATGACTACAAGGATTTGGAGGATGGAGACGAGTTCTGGACTGATTGTCTGGAGGCATTTATGCGCTGTGTATTGCTAGACACAAAAAACCATAAGGAGTTGATAAAATGAAACATATAATCTGGCAGAATTATGATTTAAATCCAGAAGACTGGAAGGAAGATTATAAAGAAACAGCGGAGATAAATGGTTGGGAAGAAGATACTAATAATGAAGATAATTTGCTTCAGTATATGTATGAGACAAATGATATGTATCTCGGAGATGAGCGCATGAATCTCAATATAAAAACTGAAGGCAGAATTATTTGCATTGCAGACCTTGGTTTTTGGAATGGTCGTAGAAGTGGATATAAACTTTATGGACATAACATAGGCGAATGTCTGTATCTTACAACAGATTGTGATTATGGTGAGTTCTATGTGGATGAGTACAACAATTTGCGATCACGTCAGAGCCACCATGACGGAACTCACGACTTGCTTTTCAGGGAATTTAAGCCTGAAATTACAAGTGACCAAGCAGATAATTTCTGCCATAAAATTTATAATGGTAAGGCAACATCAAAAGATATTACCCGCTACACTCGTAGCTTGGGCAAAAGAATTAAAAAAGTATATGGATGGGGATGAAAATAAAACATGTTACTGAATTACAACAACAATGCAACCAATCATGTAAAGTTTATTTCCTATACTGGACGTTATCCAAATCTATGCAGTGGAGATTTAACTCTTGAAATTGACGGTGAGATTGCTACCTTTGGCTATGGATTTGAGTCCAAAGGCAAACCGAAGTATGATAAATTTTGGAGCAGTGGAGGATGTGTGTCTTTTGATGAACATTGGAACGCTTATGTAGATGTAGGGCCGTGGCAAATTGATGTAAGCAGACTCCCTGAAAAGTTCCGCAAATATGCAACGGAAATTGATGAAGTGTTCAACGACAATGTTCTGTGGGGATGTTGTGGTGGATGTATTTAAAACGATACAAAATTAAAGGAGGAAATGTAAAATGAAATCTTTTGCTAGGGTATATGGCAGAAGATAAGATGTATGCAAAAATTGTTAATCATTTTGCTGATGGAGATGATGTAACGGAATTTCATGTTGCAAATGTTTATGAGGTATAGAGAAATCTGCACCTTTTCTCTTGACATAATACAAAATTAATGTATAATTAGAAAGGAAGAAAATTATGGAAAAGAAAACAAGAGAAGAATTAAAGGCATTAAGTTATGCTGAAAAGATTGATTATTATACACACATTAACGATTTGATCTCTGTTAACAATGGAAATCACAAAACGGGTATTGGTTGCTTAACAATGTCTATGCCAGTACTTACGTGTAGACCCGATGCTCCATGCCGCAACAACGGAATTTGTTATTGTATGCGTGGACATCAAGCATATCCCAATGTGTGTGGGGCATATCATAGGAACTGGAGATTGTGGACTGAGAATCCAGATAAATTTGAAGAACAGCTAAATGCAATTTTGACTTTTTCCGGAGTTGGAATGTTTCGATACAATGATGCGGGAGAAATTCCAGATTCAAGATTCCTTGCAATGATGTGCCGTGTTGCAGAAAAACATCCAGAAGTTATTTTTCTTGCATATACGAAGAAGTATGAAATGATTAATAATTTTCTTGATAATGGAAATGAGATTCCAAAGAATTTAACAATTAGATTTTCTGCATGGGATAAAAGCTGGAATGTTCCGAATCCGTATAATCTTCCTATGGCGTATGTCGATTTTAAGAAAAATGAAAATAATCCAGATATTCCAAACAACACATTTATATGTCCTGGTAATGGAAAAACTACTTGTTCGGCATGTAAAGTATGCTGGCGCAAGAACGTAAAATCAGTAGTATTTAAACAACATTAACAATACAAAATTAATATAAGGATGTGATATTTATGATTATTTGTAAACAATGTTTTAAAGGAGATGAACCGCGCAAGGAGGCAGAATTTGATTACTGGCAATGGTTTGATTCAACAGAAGATTTTTATGACCCACATGGACACTGTTGTGATATATGTGGAAAAGAGTTTGAAGACGGAGAAACAGTAATTTTAGTTGACGAATAACAGAAAGGAAATGACATAATTTATGGCAGCTAATGATTGGACAGGAAATAGCAAGGCAATTTATTCTTGCCATGGTGCGAGCAACCATAGTGAAACTGAACGAGAAGTAAATGATTATTATGCCACCCCTCCAAGTGCAGTAGAAATGCTACTTGAACTTGAGGAGTTTAGTCAGGTGATTATGGAGCCCGCTTGCGGACAAGGCCATATTGCGGAAGTTCTTAAAAGTCATGGGCATACAGTATGTGCAACAGACCTTATTGACAGAGGATATGGTATTGGAAATGTAGATTTTTTTAGTATTAATGATCCGAGAAATATGGACATAATCACAAACCCACCTTATAGTCTTGCAAAAGAATTTGTCGAACACGCAATGGATATTGTGACAGACGGACATAAAGTCGCTATGTTCCTTAAGCTAACGTTCCTTGAGGGGCAAGGCAGAAAAGAATTGTTTAAGAAATATCCACCGAAGATTGTTTACGTTTCTATTTCTCGTATTGGGTGCGCCAAGAATGGAGAGTTTAAAAAGGATAAGAATGGAAATCTAAAAGCGGATTCGGCTGTAGCGTATTGTTGGTATGTCTGGCAAAAGGGGTTTAGTGGAAGTCCGACTATTAAATGGTTTAATTAAGGAGGAAGATGAATGAAAATTGTTAGAAATGGAAACGAATTTGAACTTACAAAAGACGAACTTTATACGGCATATCTAGAACAAGAGCATGAATTTGACAGAGATACTTGTTTGTGTTACATTGATGAACATTTTAGCGACGATGAATGGTATGGCGAAAAGAGTTATGATGACATTGTGCAGTTAGCTGATAAAATGGCATATGAGTATCGAAGGTATGTGAATAAGTATTTAGATGAGGATTCCGCGCTATCCAATGCATGGGATTGTATTAAGGGAACAATACAAAATTAAGGAGGAACGGAAATGAAAATATTTGCAGTATCAGATATTCATTCATTTTATACGCCCATGAAAGAAGCGCTTGATAAAGCTGGATTTGAGTCTGGGAATGAGCAACAGTTGCTAGTGATTTGTGGAGATTGCTTTGATAGGGGCGATGAAAGTCAACAGGTCTTAGATTATTTAATGAATGTGCCAAATAAGGTACTTGTCAAAGGCAATCACGAGAGCCTTTTCGAAGAGTTTTGTCAGCGCCGCTATCCTATGTCTCATGACTGGTCAAATGGTACGGCAAAAACTATTATGGATTTGGCTCCAGAAGCAAAAAACTGGGATGTCGCTTGCATGGTTGCAATTGAAAAGATGAAGCCGCTGCTAGATCAAATGGTTGATTACTATGAAACAGAAAACTATATATTCGTGCATAGCTTCGTTGCCCTAAAGTGCAATGATAATTATCCTGTATATTATACAAGAAATAGAAAGTTTGAGTATGATCCAGATTGGAGAACGGCTCACGCTTCTGCTTGGGAAACTGCCAGATGGGGAAATCCACTTGATCTTGCAATAAAAGGGCTAAACAAAACAGGGAAAACAATCATAGCGGGTCACTGGCACTGTTCGACTGGCTGGGCAATGGAAGCTGGTATCCCTGAGTTTGGATATGGTTCATGTTTTGAACCGTATTATTACAAGGATGAACTAATTATGATTGATGCTTGTACAGCTTACACGCACAAAGTAAATGTGCTTGTTGTGGAAGATAACTTCTTGGAGGATTAAAAATGATTTGTGGATTTCTTGATACAAAAGGAATTTTATATCCTTGCTCTAGATGGGAGCACGTTTCTAAGGCAGAAGAGTTGGTTGATAAGTTTAATTTAAAACGCACAAAGCCATTTGAATTATGTGAAGATGTTCTCTTGAAAAATGGCTGGATTTGTATTAGAACTTCTGATGCATATAAATGTGTTTATGATGATGAGGGAAATGTGGTGTTTATCACAGATGAGCAGCAGAAGTTTTTTGAGGATCATAAGGCAGAATTCAATGAGTGCCAGATTGCTGATATTGAAGACATGTTAAGAGATTCTGGTAAGTTGTATCAGTTTCATAAGAAAGGAGAATAATTATGAACAATTGGTGGAAGAGTCCTGTGTTACAAGGTGAAGACAATGATTATGGTCAATATGATTATCTCATTGAAGAGCTTCCGCAGGATGAAGCGAAATGGGAATGGTTTTATGACAAGTGCGAGACATGTGGAAAGTATCATCGTTTGAATTTTTATCAAACGCATTGGTTCCACACTATGGATGGTGGAGATTCGTTTGATTATACAAGCTGCTGGAAATGTGAGCTTGGTGATAAGATTTGGGGCGTTAAGAATAAAATTAAAAAGGAAATTGAAGCACATAAGCTTGCATTATCTCTACTTAATAGAAAACATTCTATTAAAAGAAATATTGAACATTATAAACTTGGACTTAAGATTGGTAGGAATTGAGATTCGTGAATAACGGGTCTTTTTTAATTAGGAAGGAGATTAATTATGAAAATTGAAAGACTGATTCATTACATGCAGCCTAATAGAACACACGAAAAAATTGATTGGGAACCATATTATACAGGATTTATTGGGAGCAGAAAAATGCTAGATGGAATATGTAATTTTATCTATCAGATTTATAAAAATGAAGATGGGACTTATTCTGCAATGGCAACCAATAACGCTTATGGGGCAGAAAGAGTTGCCGTTAAAAGTAGAAATTGCAAAAACCAATATGGATCAAAATACAAAGAAAGCGAATTGAAAGATCTAATGAAAAATATAGAAAACGGGAAATGTTTGTGGTTATATGTTGGTTATTGTAATATTGTTGGCAAAATAACAACAAAAGAATATTGAAAGGAGAATTTAAAATGACAAATCAGGAAATTAAAATTGCAAAGGCAACTAGTCGGAGCGCTGGAGCTTCGGCGTTAAATAAAGATGGAACCATTCGTGCAGTGGTTCCTCTTTTTATTGAAAGAAACACTGATAAAGACAAGGCAATTCTCGACTTTGGAGCAGGGAAAGGAGCCACTGCCACAAAGTATCTACTTAGTAAGGGATTTAACGTCACAGCGTATGATTTCTGGTGTGGAGATGGAGATGCACTGCTTGATAAAGATGCGTTAAAGAGACAATATGATGTAGTATTTGCAAGCAACGTTATTAATGTACAAAGCTCGATTAGCATGTTGTTAGAAACGTTAAAACAGATTCATAATGTAATTAAAGATGGAGGCGAGTTTATCTTTAACTATCCACAAAGCCCACGCAAAACGACTTTAACGGCGGACAATATAGAGGTGCTAGTTAAAAGTGTATTTAAAAACATTAAAAAAGTTGGCGGAACAAAAGCAGCTCCTATTTGGGTCGCAATGAAAACGTTAAATTAACAAAATATTCTCAAAATTCTTGACAATACGAAATTAATTTGGTATAATGCAAATAGAAAGGAAGGAAAAATGGAAACATTGTATGGTGGTTGTTCTGAAAATTGTGCTGGCTATTGTAAAAAGCATGCGTGTTACATGACCGTTAAGCAAATCAAAGGCAGAAATTGTCTTGGAAAGCAATGCTGGTACTTTGTTAAAAATGAAAATCATGCGTGGTGGCAGCAGAGAGAAAGAACAAAACAAAAGAGAAAGAATAGAAAAGAAGAAATTGCCAATATGTGTAAAGCATATGGACTGTAAAGGAGGTTTACTATGAACAATGCAAGAAGAAAAGAGATTACAAATGTAATTAAGAAAATTGAAAAAACAATATCCGATATTCTATCAGATGAAATGGATAGCTATGATAATATGCCAGATGGAATCAAAGAGTCCCAAAACGGATATAATTCGGAAGCTGCACAAGATAGTTTAGATAGTGCAATTGATTCGTTAGAGGAGGCAATTCAGTATTTGGAGGAGATCGAGTGAACGTAGGGAAATGGTATTCGATTAAAGTAAATGGACAAATTGTTGACGCTTTGTATACTGGTGTCACGAATGACGGAAAGCATGTCTTGAGATATTCTCAAAATGGAAAATTAAATGTTTGCACTTATTCAGAAGACGAATTAAAGGATGTTGTTGTAAATGACAAAAGAGTATATAATGGGGTGGTAAAGCATGTGCCGAAAGACACCGAGATCAATAAACTATTTCTTGGTTGGATTTGGTACATTTTTCTTATGATTATCATAAGTATTTTCAAAGGCAACTTTATTGGATGGGCATTTATTTCGTTCTTTTTCTTTAGCTGGCGCAAAAAAGTTAAAGAAGAAGCCACATATTATACGAAGGAGTGATTTTTATGCCAAGCGGAAGACTTGAAAATGAAAACAAAGAATTTAAAAAGATTGAAGAGCAGCTTGAAAATTTGCCAGATATTTTTTCGGAATATTATTATGCGCTTAGAGCAGAAAAGAAGTCCTATAGAACAATTCAAGAATATTTAAAAACAATTAGGGCGTTTATGGACTTTGCAACAAAAGGCAAGAGAAACGGTACTTTTTATAAGAATGTAAGACCAATTACCATTAATAAATATATGATTACACTCGAAACAAAGACCAAGAATGGAGTAGAGGTTCCTACTTCAAGCAATTTCCGCGCTGCAAGCTGGTATGCGTTGAATTCTTTTTTTGGTTTTTTGGAAGACAACGGCAATATTGAGTCCAATCCAGTTCCAAGAAAGAGTAGACCAAAGATTACCGATGCGCCAGCCACAACATATTTAACAGAAGAAGAAGTTAATCAAATTGTATTGAATATCAAGGCGAATGCAAGGGATTCAATGGCAAATCGAGATCTATGTATTTTTATGCTTGGAGTATCTACTGGATTACGTATTGCTGCAATTACTCAGATCAATATGGAAGATATTGATTTGAACAATAACACTATTAGGGTTATCGAAAAGAGAAACAAGACATTCGATGCAAAATTTAGTGCTCCTGTCAAAAAGATTTTAATTGATTGGATTGCAGATAGAAGGAAATATTTTAAAAATGTGCAGAGCAATGCATTATTTGTATCTCAAAAAGGAGAGCGCATCAGCTACGATATGGTAAGAAAGTTACTGCTTAAGTATTCAAAGGGAATTACTAATAAGCATGTAACTCCACATGTTATGAGACATACGTGCGCAACAATTCTTTATGAAAAAACTGGGGATATTTACTTGACTGCGGCACAACTACACCATAGCAAAATTGAAACGACTGCAAGATATGCGACGATTTCGGATAAAAAGCAAGAAAAGGCAACCGAGCTTTTGGGCGATATTTTCAAATAATCTTGACTAAATTAATATTGTATTGTATAATGTAAACCATAAGGAGTTGAAAAGGAGATGTTTGACAAAGAACAAAAAGAGGCATTTATAAAGGAATATTTAAAAAGTAAGGTAGTTGCAAAGACTAGCCTTTATGCGGTTTTCAGAAAGACGGAACCATTTGAAGAGAAATTAAATAAAGATGTATCACAATTTACAAGAGAAGAAATATTGGATATGTTTGCGCAATTCAGAGCGAAATCTGTAAATTCATTATTAAATTACGCCATCATATTGAAGCATTATTCACGTTTAATGCGTGGAGAAAATGAATATGAATCAATTACAAAGGCAGATGTTGTGGATCTCATTGATAAAAGCGGAAATATATTATTAAGTAGAGAAGAACTTGATGATATTGAAGCGCAACTTTTAAACTGGTCAGATAAAGCCATAGTTGAACTACTTTGGGAGGGTATATCTGGCAAAAATATGATTGATATATATTCGATTTCAGAAGAATGTATACAAGGTGATATGCTGTGCGTTAATGGAAAAGAATTTTATATGACCAACAGATTAAAAGAATTGTTACCAAAGGCTTTTGCTGAAACAGAGATCATGAGCTATGGCAATACAATGCGAATAGTTGAAGTAGAAGGCAAAGGAAGACTTTACAAGGAAAGAGCAAATACTAGAGGCGTCGATTCTGATGATCAAAAATTCCGTTATTTCTATCGTCGTATTCAAATATTCAGAGAGTATTTAGATATACCAGGACTAACCATGAAGAATCTTAGCGCATCTGGAATGTTTTATTATATTCAACTTGGTATAAAGGAAACAGGTTTAGCGCTTAGAGAGTTTTTAAAAACTTCAAAAGGAAAAGAGTTAGCAATTCAATATGGATTTGCAGAAGACTATTATGTTGATACGATAGCACAGAAATACGAGCAATATATTTAATTATGTTGCTCATTATTCAAGTACTTACAGTACAAAATTAATTAGTAATATATAGCAGGGGAACATTAGTTCTTGCATATTGTGGGTAAATATGTTAGAATATTTGTATAATTTTAGTAGCAAAAAAGGGGAGTAAATCATGGGACAAATACTTGAGGCATTAAGAGAAACAAAAGATAAAAATGTAGACATCTATACAGAGCATAAGCTCTTCGGTAAGCAACATATTCAAATGAAGTTTATACCAGAAACAGAAGCGGGATGGGGGTTCCGTGTACGTGGACAGGCAATCTATATTAATAAAGATGATGTTGTTTCATATGATATTAACAACGGAAAGGTGGAAATTAATGGGAAAATGATGAGTATAAAAATCATTTTAAGGTCTTGACAAATTGGAAATATGTGGTATAATAAGGGCACAAGATAGGGGTCTGGTGCCCTTGTAACTAACATATTTGCAGAGAGGGGGAAGCTGGATGTCGGTTTGGACATGAGCGTAAGTATGAGCGAGAAATATTATTATCAATGTCAGAATTGTGGTTCCATATCAGAGACACGTTTTGAATATAAAACAGAAGATGCGTTTGTTGATTTGTGGTGTGACGAATGTGCAACAGAAACTTCACAATTATATGTTGGAATGGATTTATTAGAAAAATATTTGTACATGAACCCAAATTTTGATGAGCGATTTTATTTATGATTAACACAATACAAAATTAATTTAAAAGGAGATATAATTATGTCAGATACGTTTGAATTTTATGGAGAAATTAAGCCAATTAAGAAAACAGAAAAATTTGATCCAATTACGAAGACCGAGTATAAATCTGGGTGGTGTAACGTAACTACTAATTTTAATGTAGTAAGTGGATTTAACAGAGTAATGGTACAGGCAAAGGGCGGTATGTGGACTGATCCAAAGAAGAATTCTGTGAAGACGTTTAGTAAAAGTACTACTGATGCAAATGGCAAGGTAACTAAGGGCAAGCCAATTACTATTGAGTGGGATAAGAGAAATTCTCAAGAGGAAATCGATAAGGTCGCTGGATTTAAGAAGTTTGTCGTAGATCTTGGCAATAAGAAGATGCGCTATGCGCTACAGCATATTGTAGAGAGTGGGGCTATTACTGATGAGCAGCAAATGGAAACTGGTTGTGATACTGTAGAGGCTGCAAAGGAAGCATTTGATAAGAGCAATAAGCGTAGGCATGTATTTATCGCAGAGTCAGATTTCGCAGAGTACTGTGCAAAAGTTGTTCAGTCTGATAAGATTGTTGGCAATAAATTCAAAATCACAGGTGATTATGAAGTTCAGTACAGTGCAGACAAGCAGAAGTTCTATACCAATTATCATGTTCGTAAAATCGAGCTGATGGGTGCAGACGTAGAACAAAAGCTGATTCTTAAGACTGAATTCTATTTTGGCGCAGATTGTTGGGACAATAGCGGCTACGCTGAAAGCGAAAAGGTATTTGTAAACGGGTTTGTTAAGTATTACGACAGTAGTGTAAAGGATTTTGGATTCAAACCTATAACAATTGTTGTAACTGGTACTAAGGAGAAGGTAAATGCACTCAAGAAGAAGTTTACGTGCGACGATGGTGCAATTAAGTGCATCGATCTAAATTTGGATGTCGTAGATGGGGCTGAGAGAAAGGAAATTCGTCTTGAAGATCTCGATGAAGAAGTAAGAGACGATATAGAAATGGGCTTACTCAATTTTGAAACTGTTAAGAGAGAAATGGGCGGCGGTATTGCTGGGCCTAGAGTGAGTGAACTAAGATTTGCAGATCTTGGTAGTACTAAGGGAGCGCAGGAGACCGCGTATACGGAAGACGATATGCATCCAGCAGTTGTGAAGGTTAAAGAAACAGAAGAAGATGATGAATCAGTTGATCTTTTTAGTGACGATGACGACGATCTATAAGGGAGATTAATTCTCCCTACAACACAAAATTAATTGATAAAAGGAGATAAGAATATGGCAAGAAAGTATGGACGCACATATAAACTAAGTAAGAATTTTGAAGATTATTCGTATATCATTAACGGAATTGGTGGTATTGGTAAGACTACAATGGTTTATGAAATCGGTAAGCTAATCACTGGCAGCAATGAAGGCACATTTATTATCACTTGTGGCGTAGAAAATAAGCCAAAGCATATTGATGATGCATTCGGTGATGTTGCACCTGATTTTAAGACTTTTACTGACATTGTAAAGGAGCTTTGTGAAAACAAAGCAGATTATCCAGCGACCAAGTTCGTAGCTATTGATTCCATGGACGAATATGCAAGAATTACGGAGAATTATGTTGTGGCAGAGTGGAATAAGACTTGTGACATCAATGATAGAGCGAAGTCAATTTCTCAGGCTTACAAGGGATTCCAAAAGGGTGAGAACAGAGCTTGCGATTTGATGCTAAACCAGATCATGAAGCTACAAAATGCGGGTTATTCGCTACTACTCGTAGGCCACACAAAGACAAAACTCAAGGAAGACGTTATTACGAAGGTTCAATTTGAGCAACTTACATGTAATCTTGATAACAAATATTATAACGCATTAAAGGACAAAGTGAATTTGGTCGTAATGTGTTATAACGAAAACGTTGTTGATAACATTGAGGAGAAGAAGAATGCTTTTACTAAGAAGATGGAGAAGATTGGTCAGCTTACTGATCGTAAGAGGGTGATGGTCTTTGCAGATACGGAAAACGCCGTTGATTGTAAGAGCCATTTCCCGTACATTGTAGCAAAAGCCGATTTTGGAGCCGCCAATTTTATTAAGGCAGTTAGAGATGCGCTTGAAGAACAGAGTAAGCATCCAAATTGCGAAACCGATGTTTCAAAAATCAAGAAGCTAAACGCAAACAATGAATCTCTTGAAGATCACGTAACTGTTACGAAGGAAGAAGCAGAGGAGCTTCACGATATGGGAGCAGTTCTTCTAGACGATGAAGATGAGGATCTAGACTCTCCGCCTTTTGATGTAGATGCTGATGAAGAGCCATTTGATGTAGAATCCGCCAAGGCAAATTTACGCAGCCTTTTTAAAACTGGCACAGCAGAGCAGAAGAAGGCAGTAAAGGAAATCCGTGGCGATAAGACTTTAGCTCAGATTAGCGATCAAGCGACCATTGAGAAGATGTTGGCAGTATTTGAATAAACAATTTACGGAGGAGGTGGAGGTTCTGCCTCCTCCAATGTTTAGAAATATGAGTGAAAGGAGAATGGGGATGAGGCAAGTTAAATGCAGAAACTGCGGCACATTTATTAATAGAGACTTTGCCATTAGCGTCCAAAATGAAAAAGCAAAACTATGGTATTGCAATGAAAATTGCCGTCAACAGGCAGAAGAGAAGAAGATTGCCGCCCAAAAAGAACAAGCGGGAAAGGATGCTATTTACAATGAAATTTGCAGTATTTTCAACTACAAGCTTACAAATACCGCCCTATATAAGGAATGGGCAATCTGGAATCAAGTTGCTGATAACAGAAAGATTCTGGCATATTTAAAAGAGAATCATGATTATATTGCCGGGGCAATTGGACGATTAAGCGGCTCTGAGTATGCAAAGATTAGGTATCTGTCCGCAGTGCTGAAGAATAGTTTACATGATTATGAGGTAAAAGTGGTGGAAGAAGAGAAACCAATTGACAAACCTATGGAACACAAAATTAATGTTGACGAAGGATATGAAACTAAATATAAACCAAAAACAAAAAGAGTAGGACTAGAAGACATAGAGGCAGGTGCATAATGTGACAAATGATGTTTTTATTAAAGGAGTAACAGATAAATATCCGGTAGAATTATTGGAAGGTAGATTAAATTGTGAGGCAAATGTTATTGGGTGTATGATTGACGATATGCTTCTCGTTTCAGACACGAATATTGACTCTTCAAAGTTCCTCACAAAAGATGGCAAATTGATCTATGGTCTTTTAAAAATTTTAAGAGATAAGAAATGCACAGTTTGTGATGAAGTATCATATCTTACATATGCTACAGATAGTGTGAAGGAGCGTATTGAAGAAATTGGTGGTTTTAAAAAGATAACAGATTTGGCCGGATGTATTAATCCAAAGAACTACGAATCTTACCTAGACTCACTTTTAAAATCAAATATTATTCTTAATATGCACGATTTTGGTTTTAATGTAACTAATCCTATCGATGTTAATGGAAAGAAAATTGTTCCATTAAAGTTGTTTGATAAAATGACGAGTGATCAGGTTGTGGAATGGTATGAATCAAAGCTTGAGGGCTTTAGTACAGGATATAGTAGCAAGATTCTGGAAGAAGAAGAACTTGACATTACAGATGATTTTATTGATTCTCTTGAAAGTGGCGAGGAGGCAGGATGTCCATTTGAATACTTTGACGACATGGAAAATGGGCAACCATCAAAATGCCTACCTTATTTTTCGAAACAGGTAAATGGAATTCCTGATGGATTAACAATTATTGGAGGATTCAGTAACGTAGGAAAATCAACTTTAATAATTCAAATGCTTACTTCGCTGCTCCACTACAATAGACGTTGTATGATTATTTCCAATGAACAGAGATCTAAAATCTTTAAAATTGGTTTTCTATTGTTGATTCTGACTAAACACTTTGATTATTGGAATTTAACTAAAACAAAGCTGCTAAACGGAAACATCAATGAAACCGATAGAGAATATATTAAGAAAGCACAGGATTACTGGAGGAAGAATTATAAAGGGAAAATGTATTTTATTAGCATACCCGATAGTGATGTTGATTTAGCTATTAAGAAGATGCGCATTGGCATTTTAAATAAGGGAATTAACACACTAGTTTATGATACATTTAAGTTGGATTTTTCATCTAATAAAGATAATGATTCTTCATGGATGTCACTTATTAGAGATAGTCGTAGATTTGAATCTCTTGCTCGTAAATATCCAGGAACACAAGTTATTTGCACGCTACAGCTTGCAATTAATTCTCTTGGAAAATTGTTTTTGGATTCGTCTGTTTTAAGTATGAGTAAGCAGATAAAAGAAGTGTGTGACTTAATGATTCTATGCAGAGCGACATACTCTGAAGAATTTGACCAAACAAATTCCAAATATTATTGTAGACCATATAAAACAATTCAAGATTCAAATAGCCCATCTGGATGGAGCGATGTACCTTGGATGCCAAAAGAAGGCCAAGTATATAGGGCTGTTTTCATTGAAAAAAGCAGATCTTCTGGCAATGTAAGTAGCGATACTGGAATTGGCTACTTGTTTCATTTTCAAGGAGAATGGGGCTTGTGGAAAGATTCTGCAAAAGCAAAATTCCGTCATGGATATATTCAATAAAGGAGATAATATGAAAACTTTTAAAATTTTTACTATGAAATTAGCAAGAGAGCTTGGACTTAGAGGATTTAAATGTGTTGCTACGGAGCCTAATAGAAAGGCTCCTTGGTTCAATGTATATCTTTTTGAAGATACAGACGAATTGCACAAAGCTATTACAGAAATAACTAAAAAGTAAATCAAACTTAACGACGAAGGAGATCAAAATCATGGAGAATTATAAAAACAGCATGGTATTTTATGAAAGTGCGTATTTAGCAATCAATTATCTGCCAACAAATGAACTAAAATGGGAAGCGGTGAATGGATTATTTGAATATGGATTTTATGGAGTTGTTCCAGAAAGTGATAATCCATTTATAAACATGGTATATGTACAAGCAATTCCATCTATGAGAAATGCTAAAGAAAGATATTTAAAAGCAGTTGAAAACGGTAAAAAGGGCGGAAGGCCAACTAATATTGATGCTGAGAAAATAATGCAGCTTAAAGCGGATGGGAAAACAAATAAGGAAATTGCAGAAATGTTTAGTTGTAGTGAAAAGACTATAGAATACCATATAACTGAATATAATAAAAATAAAAAATCTATTAAAACAGAATCAGATAAAGATATAGAATCAGATACATATTCAGATACAGATACAGAAAGGTTTTTAGGGTTTCAAGGGGATAACAATATTTCTGATGAAATAGCGTTGTATATTTTAAAGCATTGGAAAGGTAATTCCATTAAAAACCTTGTTGATATAACAAATAAAAAATACAATATTAATTTATCATATAATAATGTTAAATCTATTTGCGATGAACAAAAGTCGGATAATACATACAAAACTAGATTAGAAAATTCAATTCGTATGGCGGAAGCAAAAGTAAATAAAGAAGCACAACGCAATAAATTTATTGAGCAAGAAAAGAAAAATATAAATTTAGTTATTGATGCATGTAAAAATGTGTGTGGATTTACGCCGTCAGAAGAAGAGGTAATGCATGGTTTTATAGAAGATAATAAAGAAAATGGTTATTATCGTTGGACTATGCATGAAATGCAAGAAATGGTTGAGAAGCACATTGCTAATGGAAAGAATTTCGATGAAGTTAGACGTGGTTATGTAGATTATCGCAATAGTATGCTTGGATTTTATTAATTCTCCTCTTGACAAACCGAAAATCTATGATATAATCATAGTACAAAATTAATTGAAAGAAGGTAATTCAATGTCTAACTATACCGCTTACAACGCTGACATTAACATTATCAACTCAGAACTCACAGTAGATAAAAACAGAAACCTGACTAGCTTCGATGCACTATGTGAATGCAACGGCAACCAACTTGTGCTTACATATGTTGCTGATTCTGGCAACACTCCAGAAGATTGGTGCTTTGCAGTTTTGGACAATATGTACAACAAAGCACTAGAATACCTATCTGACGCTCTAACAAATGAGGAAGATGTATTTGTTAATGCGTTTAGATATAAGGATTCGCCAACCGCATATGATATCTATTATGGTTGCGAAGACCAGTTTGAAACTCCAGCAGATGCAGCAAGATGGGTTCTTGCGCATGGAGGCATCGAAAACATCGGGCATTATTATACTGAAACTAAAGACGGAAAGAAGACCGCAATTGAATTTTAATATAAAGTAAATAATACAGAAAGGAGCTTGACAATGAGTGCTTAATGAAATCTTGCAAAAACTAAATGAAAATTCAGATGCAATTGTCGAGCTCCTTGACTATTATGAGTGCGGCAAAATAAAAGTAAATACACGCGAGGTAAGATTCGCTAGAGATAATAGACCAGAGAGTGGTCTTAATATATCAATTAGGCTTGAAAATAATGATGCGTGTCTTGTGAAAGACTTTGCACGTAGTGAAGTAAATAATATTATTTCATGGTTATGTAAAGAAAAGAATGCTGACTTCAAATCAGTTTTACTGACAGTTAAACGTATTCTTAATTTGTCTGATGATTGGAGACCACGAAGAAATACACCTAAACTTTTTGGAGGAGTTTACGACTGTATTATTAACAAAACTCAGCCTGAACCAAAAACATACCAAGAAGAAATCTTGAAGCAGTATGTTCAAATTGGAAATGAACTTTGGCTTAAAGACGGAATAAGTCTTGAAGTGCAGAGAGAATTTGATGTGTGTTTTTCTCCAGAAGATAATGCAATAATTTTTCCATGGAGAGATGCAAAAGACGATATTATCGCAATTAAATCAAGATATAATGGTACGCCACCAGAAGGTATGAGCAAATATTTTTATCCTGTAGGCGGCAATATATCAAGCAGCCTATATGGATATAGTCACAATTATCAATATTTATATGGAAATGATGTTGTTATTGTAGAAGCAGAAAAAAGTTGCCTACAAGGATGTACATTTGGATATAGAAATATTGTTGCAATTGGCTCAAATAATCTTAGCGAAGCGCAATCGAAGCTCATATTGCAATTACAACCAAAAAGAATTATTATGGCACTTGATGAGGGTCTTGAATTTGAGCAGATAAAAAAGAATTTGGATTTATTAAAATCACTTGCTACAATGAGACAAGTAGAGCTTTACTATTGGGATAGCACATTAGATTTAGACATTCCATCTAAAGCATCTCCTACGGATATGGGAGCAGAAAAATTTAATGAAATAATGCAGGAACAGCTTGTAGAATATACTTGACAGATTAGTATTTTATGTTATAATAACAATACAAAATTAAAGGAGAAATAATTATGACACCTGAAGAATTCGCTAAAAAGGCGCAGGAAATTTATGACAAGCATAAAGGTTACGCAGGAGAAGATGGTCATATTGATATAGATGGTCTTATGACTGAATGCCTTGAAAGCTTAGGTTATAAAGATGGATGTGATATTTTGTGGAGTATGTCTAGTATTTGGTATTCATAAAATTAAAGGAGAATTAATTATGAAATTATTTAAACAAGAAAAGTGCCCAATTTGCAATTATAAAATTTCTAGCTGTCAGTGTCTATATGGCGGCAGTGCCCATCCAGATAGATCGAAACGTATTGATGTAGTTTTTGATCATCTGTATCTATTTAGCAAAAAGCAAATTAAGCATCTGATTGAACTGCAAAAATATTGGCAAATCAGTTATGGAGATAGTGATAAAGAAAATATTAAAAATGATATGGTTCAAGAATATGAATATAGAGGTGGCTAATTATGCTGACACCAGAACTATACCAAGCATACGTAGATGCTGTTGATAAGTTTGACAAATATATCCGAGAACATCCAGAAGTTATAGAAGAGGCTGCGCGTAAGTATGCAGAGCAGTTTGTTGACATTAAAGACGTTGCACTTGGAGACAAAGTTCCATTCACAAGAGATTGCCGTAAATGTGCCTATGAAGTTGGTTGTCATGGAAATCCAGTAGGTTGCAAGGACTATAAGAGAGATGTGCCAGATGGAGGTTATTATGGATAATATCACCAAGGAGAATGAATTATGTTGATGAAAATTGCACACCACAATGATGGTAAAGAAAAATGGCAATCACATACCTGTTATTTGTTTAATGATGTTGATGGTTATCATGAATTTGATATAACAAACATTTATGGGCATGGTGAAACAAAAGAAGAAGCAATAGGAAACCTCAAGAAAGAGCTTGAATATTATTTTAATGAACTTAATGCATTGGAAAAGATGCTTTACGAAACAGATGCACTTGATAATGATATTGTTGAAGTTGATTGTCTAGGGAGGAAAATTTAATGAGCGATATTAAAAATTTAAAGTGCTATTGTTGCAAATGCTATGATAGTTTTGATGGGTGTACAGCATGGTCATGCAAAGATGACTTTGAGATTAGTATTGATAAAATCAAGCAGGTGTCGGAGGAATATGGGATAAGTATTTCGGACATTACTGCGTTGATTGACTTTGAACGAAGAGGTGGTAGCAGATGAATTATATTGTTGGAGCAGCTATTGGTATTGTGGCATGGCAAATTATTTCTTTTATTGCTTATGAAATCAGCAAAGAGAATGAAGATGTGCTAGAGATGTTGACACTTGGGTTAGTTGCATTTCCTGTAGGATTTGTTAACTGGATTTACAGAGCAATCCGGTTCAAGTGGTGTAAAATGTATCTTAACGGTTATAGATTTTTTACTAATGAAACTGGTTCACTTGTATACTATATGACTGACAAACAAGCAAAGAAACTTTACAGTAAGGGTGAAAATGATCATTATATTGTAAAATGTTCAGAGGGACGTAACTGGAAATCTCCTCCTCACAAAAGTGAAATTTATAGAGGGCAAAAAGTATTTCATGGCATTGATATGGAAAATTATTGGAAGGGGCGGTCAGTGTGACAAACGAAGAAATTATTGCAAAGATTGCTGAGCTAGGAGACCTTAAAGACAAGCCGGTAACATGGGGAGATTTATTTGAAGTCTTGTATGATATGAGCACTAAGATTATGGAAACAATACAAACTGCAGATGAGTGCCAAGACAAGGTTGTTGACAGCTTAGGCCACCGCGTATTGGAATTATACAATGAAGCTGAATATCGGCGTATGCGTAGTATGTGTTTTGTTCTAGCTATCACTGGTCATACAGATCCTAGTAAATGGTGTCCCATTTATGACGAGTTTTGTAAGGAATATGATAAGTTAAATAGAAAGGAATGATATGTAATGGGATTAGACAATGGACTTGTATGCAGAAATATTAAGAGAAACGACATTCCGTATTGGGTAAATTTACCGTTTGACTGGAGAGACGAGGATGTTGACTTGCTGTATTTTAGAAAGTGTTGGGGCATCAGAGGAGAAATTCTAGCGAAGATACATTGTATAAAAGATAATGATAGCAGAACACCAGTAGAATCAGAAGATATTCTACCAATTGTTAAGATTTTAATGCAATATCTTGATAAAGCATACTATGATGATAACGCTGATTCTATATGGGAATACGAAGAAGCTTATGGTAATATTCAGAGAAGTATTATTAATTTGATATGGTTAAAGACATATATGGAAGAGCATAAAGATGTAACTGCTTATTTTTACGATAGTTATTAAGGAGGATTATTATGGATGATAAGCCTACGCGCTGCATTGACCCTATAGTGCGACATTGTCAGAGCTGCAAATATGGCTGGATGTCGTATCCAGATTGGGTTGAAACAAGAGAAGACCTTGATGGATGTTGCTTAGATTCTGGTTGTATTTATGGATTAGAAGACACTCAGCCCACAGAGGAAGAGCTGGCAGAATTTTATAGATGGTGGGATGAATGGAATGAGGGGTGCAGACGTGAAAGTTAGAGAGCTAATTGAAAAATTAGAATCGTATGCCAATAAATATGGAGACGATATTCCTGTTCGCACATTTAATTTAGATAGAGATATGTGTGATATAGATGAGGTTGAATTTAATCAGAATTATGACTTAGAATATTATATTTATTTAGGAGCTTAATGAAGATATGACGAAAGCAGATCTAATTAAAAATATTAAATATTGTGGACAATCACTAATTGATAATGCAGAGACTATTGCAAGTTATACGTATTGGCGTGACATATCAATTCATTGCTATCCAGCAGACGATGGTCGCGTCCCACGTATTAATATAGATACAGATATTTTTCCTGAAGGGTTTATAAATGAATACCCTAAAGATTGAAGCAAAACTAGCACGAAAGTATGGATATAAGCCATTGCCCAAAGAGTTATCAGAGAAATATAGGCAATTTTATATTGATAATCTTCCTGAAAGATTTATCATAGGTGGTTCAGATGATACATTATGTACTAAGAATAGCACAGTAGTATGTAATGGCTATACTCGTATTGTCGTTGGTGACTATGGGGCGTTTATAGAATTTGATAAAGAACAAGCAAACTTTGATAAATATATTATTGCTCCAGGACAGGAATATAGGGTCAATGATCCAAAGTATTCAAAGAATGTAAAATACATTTGGATGACTATTGCCGATGGAAGCAATATTAAAATATATAAACAGAAGAAAAAAGTGGCTTATGCAGATTACAGAAGCGGAATGTTTTATATTAGTCCACATGAGTGTATAATACAAAAATAATGGATGGTATTGTGAATGAAGAAAGTATTAAAGGCTAAATATGATTGTCGTGATATGGATAATGGTGAAATTATAGAAACCATACTTAATGATAGAAAAATTGATGACATTCAGGAGTTCTTGCATCCAAGTGAGGACTCCTTAATCCCATTTGAAAAGCTAAAAAACATAGATAAGGCGTATGAAATTATTGATGATGGAATAGCAATGGGATATAAATTTTGCGTAATTTGGGACGAAGATCAAGATGGCCATGCTGCCGGAGCAATTATGACAAAATATCTACAAAGAGCTTGTGCAGATGTTTCATATTTTGTACACGACAAGAAAGAACATGGTGTACAGAATATAGATTTGGAAGTATTTGATGGGATAGATATTATTATTGTAGTAGATAGCCTTAACAATGATCCTAATATATATAAAAAAATTACTGACTCTGGACATTCTTTGATTGTGATGGATCATCATATTCCGAGCCAAGAATTATTAAATAGTAACGTTCCATTTGTTCTTGTAAGTAGCGCAGTAGATTACCCGAATAGTCAACTGTCAGGAGCCGGTGTTGTTCTTAAGTGCTGCTTATATTGTGATGAAATGAATCTTACTGATTATGCAGATGATTTATGGTGGTATGGAGCAGTTGGGATAGTTGCAGATGTCTGTTCACTTGCAGAACCAGAAAATCGTTATATTGTCAGTAAGGGATTGAGCCAATATCAAAACCCAATTGTCAAGAAAATGATTGGTACTTATCAATTTAATACAGAGGCTATTCAATTTAGTATTGCCCCACTAGTTAATGCTGCAATTAGAACCAGACATAATGATTTGTCTGCACAAATGTTTTTGGCAGAAGATGAGGATGAAATTGCTGAAATTTATCCAAAACTTAAAGCGTGTCGTGAAGAACAGAATGAAATTGTCAATGGAATGTTACCAGACCTTATGAAGCAAGGTGAAGAGCAATTGGATAAAAAGTTTATGGTGTTTTTCATTGACGAAACAGATGCGGATATAACGGGCTTGGTCGGGAACCGTTTACTATCAGAATTCCAGCGCCCCCTTATAGTAGTTAGAGATTATGGGGACACAATATCTGGTAGTATGCGCTCTATCGGAATTCCAGACTTCATGGCTATGGTAAATGATACCGGTCTAGCTCGTTGCGATGGGCATGAGTCAGCGGCTGGGTTTACTTGTGATAAAGATAAATTTGAACAATTTAAAAATGTCATAGAAGATGAACTAGCAGATATTGAATTTAGCGTCGATGTTGAGGCTGATATTGAAATTACAGCAGAACAGGTAAATGAACAACTCATTAAACAACTTAATGCTTTTAACCGTATCAGTGGAAAAGATAGCCCAGCAGTTACTGTACTTATCAGAACTGATAATTATGAAGTAAGTACGTTCTCTACTAAGAAGCATTTAAAGGTTATTGATGATAGTGGAGTTATTCTGGTCAAGTGGAATGATATGTCGTGGAAGACGATGAATAATGACGGTGAATTTATTGGAGTTGGAACTTTGGCAGCTCCATACTATGATCGTAATAAATTTTTCCAGCTTACAATGAATGACTATGTTAAGCTTGACAAATCAGAAAAATCGTGATATAAATACAATACAAAATTAATGGAGGACAACAATGCAGATTAATCGTGTGTGGGCTATGCCGAATAGCAAAACGTTTCAGATTAAACCAATTAGAGAATTAATCAACAAATATGCATATGGGGTTATTGTAGATCCATTCGCTAATGATAGTAAAATTGGAATCATTACCAATGATTTGGACGAACAATATGATACTGATTACCACATGGATGCTTTGGATTTTTTGAAGATGCTTGGAGATAATTCTATTGATACTGTTCTGTATGATCCGCCATACTCTCCACGTCAAGTGTCAGAATGTTATACATCACTTGGCAAAACAGTAAATATGCAAACAACACAAGCATCTTACTGGAGCAAACAAAAGGAGCAAATTGGCAGAATCGTTAAGAAAGATGGTGTTGTAATTACTTGCTGCTGGAATAGCGGCGGCATTGGTAAGAAATATGGATTTGAAATTGAAGAGATTTTGCTTGTTCCGCATGGCGGTTGGCATAATGACACAATTGTAACAGTTGAAAGAAAAGTAATGTGAAAGTAGGAGGAGCACTATGACCTGTATTGAAAAGTATAACGAACAAAAAAATATAACAACCAAGATTATTAGCAATCTTAATAAGGCTAAGGGTCTTACTGCTATTGGAGAGAAAGACCCTCGCAATGATAAATATGGATTTAATTTTTACGACCATAGTATTTGGGGTGATGATATCCCTGTATATTTTCATGCGTCATATGGGTATTATGGGGATTCCGGTGGTTATAATGCTTGCTGCCCAGAGATGCAGAAGTATCTTTTAAGAGCACTTAATTATTATAAAGATGAAATTGTAAATTATATAATGGAACAAGCGGAGAAAGATAAGAATGATGCCCTGTTAGCTTGTAAGCAAGAAGCCGAGAGTATTTTAAAGCAAATTGAAGATAAGGCGCTGTGAGAGTACAAAATTAATGGAGGAAGTGTGAGAGATGAAAGGAAAGACTGGAACAAATTATCCAAAAGGATATTGGGAACAGTTTAAGGAAGATATTGTTTATTTATATAAAAATAAAATAATGTCTACATATCAATTGGCAGATAAATATAATACTACTCCTGTTACAATTGTTAGAAATTTAAAACGATGGGAAGTTTATGATAAATCAACTGCATTTTGTAAAAAAAATAAATTTGAAGATTGCGGAGATTTTTATATCTGATACACACGTAATGATAATTATGAATTTTATATTGGCAAAAAATATTATGACTTGATTTGGCAGTATTGTTGGCATAGGCATAAAGATGGATACCTTAGAACATGTATTGGGTATAAAGAAAATGGTGGGAATATTTATAAACTTATGCATGTGATGATTATGGAGGCAGAAGGCTATACTTGTGCAAAAGACGAAGAAGTGGATCATATTAATGGGAAGCCAAATGATAATCGAATTGAAAATCTTCGTATAGTAAGCCATAAAAATAATATGAAAAATGAAAAATTATACAATAATAATACGAGTGGGCATAAAGGCGTATATTTTTCAAAAAGAGAGAAAAAATGGAAGGCTGCTATTAAAAGCGACAATGTGGTTTATCATCTTGGCACATTTAATACAAAAGACGAAGCAATTTGCGCTAGAGAAGATGCGGAAAAAAGATTACATAAAGAATATAACCGTGCAAAAGAAGATTTATATAATGGCACGAGACAAAGTGATTATGAGGTGGCCATATGAGATATAATAATTATCATAAACATACAATGTATAGTAATTTACGCACTTTAGATTGTGTTGTAAAACCAATTGATTACATTAATCGTGCTAAGGAGCTTGGTCATACCACATATTTTACAACTGAGCATGGATTTCAGGGCAATATCTATGAGGCATTCACTCTTTGTCAGCAAAATGATTTAAAGTGCATTTATGCAGTAGAGGCGTATTATGTTGATGATATAAAAGATAAAACAAGTCGTGAAATGTATCATATAATGCTTATTGCAATGACTGAAAACGCAAGGCGTGAGATCAATAAAATAATGTCTATTGCAAATACAGAGGGATATTACTATCGTCCTCGTATAGATTTAAAGCTATTATTAAGTCTTACCCCGTCAGAAACAATTATAACTACTGCATGTATAGCTGGGCGCATGTTTAAGCCGAGGAGAACTGAAAAAACAAAGAATATTATTGGCTATAAAGCAACAACCGTATATGATAGTGGCCCTGGATATATTGATGAAGTTGGACATATTGAAAAAATTCCAATCTATGAAACAATTTCAATAGACGAAGATTATTGGAGAAGTAATTTTTTTGAACCTTTGAGAAATCATTTTGGTGATAATTTTTATCTTGAAGTTCAAGATCATAATGACCAAGACCAAATTGAATATAATAAAAAAATTATTGCATTGCATCGAGCGACGGGCGTTCCTATTATTCATGCTAATGACTCACATTATATTTTACCAGAAGATGCTAAGTATAGAGACTTGTTTTTAAAGGCCAAAGGAATTGTTTATGAAGAAGAAAGTGGATTTTGCCTTGACTATCCTGATTCTGATACTATTTTTCAAAGATATGAAAAGCAGGGCGTCTTAACAAAAAAAGAGGTAGAAGAAGCGTTGCGAAATACTCTTATTTTTGATAATGCTGAGGGCATTTTTATTGATAAAGAGTTTAAAATCCCTAAAGTAGTAGAAGGAGATAGTAATGCCATATTAAAAAAACTAATTAATGAGGGATGGAATAAAGAAAAACATAACGTTCCAAAAGAACGTCACAAAGAATATATTCAACAAATAAGATACGAATATAAGATTATTGAAGACTGTGGGATGGCAGATTATTTTATTCTTGACCATTATGTAGTTAAAAAAGCAGTAAAAGAATATAACGCTATCTTAACTCGCAGCGGAAGAGGAAGTGCAGTTTCTTTCTATATCAATAAATTATTAGGGTTAACAGAAGTTGATAGAATTGCAGCGCCTATTAAACTTTATCCGACAAGATTTATGTCCGCTGAACGTATTTTAAACAGCAGATCGTTACCAGATATTGATCTTAATTTTGCGGATACATCCCCTGTTGTACAGGCTAGTAAGGATATCTTGGGACAAGATGGCATTTATTATATGATTGCGTATAAGCCGCTACAAGAATCTTCTGCATTTAGACTTTGGTGTAAAGCGCATGATATGCATATTTCTGAATATGATGACATTGCAAAAAACCTAGATAGCTATTTGAATGATCCTAAGTGGAAGGATTTAATTGATGGAAGTAAAATCTTTAGAGGCGTTGTAGAAAGTGTTGCCCCTAGCCCTTGTAGTTTCTTATTGTCTAATGATAAAATTTCTGAAATGGTCGGACTTATTAAGGTTGGAGATGAGATTTGCTGTTGCCTTGATGGTTATAACTGTGATGTTTATAAATTTCTAAAAAATGATTATCTTACCGTTTCTGTCTATCAAATCATTCATGATGTTTATGAGCTAATTGGAAGACCTATTGATGATATTAATACATTAATTAAAAATTGCGATCAGAAAGTTTGGGATGTCTACGCAAAAGGATTAACAACAACAATAAACCAAGCAGATTCAGATTATGATAAGCAGATATTAAAAAAGTATAAACCTACTAATCTTGCGGAACTTTCAGCATATGTCGCTGCTATACGTCCGGGATTTGCATCTCTGCTTAATAATTTTGTTGAGAGAAAACCATATACAACAGGGGTTAAAGAACTTGATGATATACTAGATGACTCTTTTCATTATCTTATGTACCAAGAAAGTATTATGAAATATCTTGTCTGGTTAGGAATGGAAGAAAAAGGCACCTATGATGTTATTAAAAAGATAGCAAAGAAAAAATTTAAAGAAGAGGAATTAAATGCACTTAAACACGAACTATTAAATGGCTGGGTTAAAAATGTAGGAACAGAAGATGGATTTGCAGATACTTGGCAAGTTGTTACAGATGCGGCGCATTATTCATTTAATGCATCTCACAGCCTAAGTGTAGCAATCGATTCAATGTATGGAGCCTATTTGAAGTCACATTACCCTCTTGAATACTTTACGGTAGTTCTTACAATGTATAGTGGCGATATGGATAGAACTGCAAAACTTATTGATGAATTACCATACTTTGGAATTTCTTTAAAAGATATTAGGTTTAGACATTCTAAGGCGGATTATAACTGCGATAAAGAAGAAAATACAATCTACAAAGGAATGTCATCTGTAAAATTTATCAATGCAGAAACGTCAGATAGGCTTTACGCAATGAAGGACGAGCATTTTGATTCTTTCATTGATGTTGTTAAGGCATTTCCCGGAAATAGTAGAATGCTCGATATTTTAATTAAGCTTGATTTTTTCTCTGAATTTGGGAAGATTGGTACACTTTTACGCACAGTAGATCTTTATAACGCTTATGGCGGTAAAAAGCTTCTTAAGAAGGATAAATGTAAGCTACCGTCCGAACTACTATCAAAGTATTGTACAGAAACTGAGAAGCAGTGGCGTGTACAAGATCAAGACGGACTTATTAAAGAGCTGTGTTCTATGATCCCAGATGTTGATGTGCCAATTCAGAGCAAAATCGAATGGTCTAAAGAGTATCTTGGCTATATCTCAACTATAATGCCAAATAAAAAAAATATTGGGTATGTTGTAGATCTTAACACTAAGTGGAGTCCTCGTGTTATAGTGTATCAACTATGGAATGGGAAAACTGTTGCATATAAAGTACAAAAGAGAGCGTATGAGAAAAATCCATTTGATAAGGGTTGTCTTCTACAATTCAACTCAGAAATGCGTAATAAGAGCCGCAAAGATGAGAACGGACAATGGATAAAACTTGACTCAAAAGAACCTTGGCTAACAAATTATTTAGTCAATGTGCAATTAACATCTTGACAAATCCAAAATCTATGCTATAATACAGACAGTCAAGGGGCGATTCAAAAAAATACTGCGAATCGTCCTCTTGACAAATTAAAATTTTGTGTTATAATCACAATACAAAATTAATGAAGGAGAATTTAAAATGAAGATGATCCCTGAAAAAGACAGAGATTTTCGGAAGTGTTACTTCTGCGGTGGTTTTCACACCAAAGAAAATCCTGTGGCTTTTGAACTCGATATCGATGAAACAAGAATTCCGAAGGAAGAAGCAAAGTTTTTGGGGAGGTCGATTTATTGCTGTAAGGAGTGCTTACAGAAAGAGTGGATGGCGACATAATGGAGATTTTGAATACGTTTGAATATGTAGAAAAAAATCCAGGATGGCAAATCGCAATTCTCGTTGTCCTTGGAATTGTGCTCATTTTCTTTGAAGTATTTTTTGCTTGTCAAGAGCAGTGGGGTAGAAGTTGGGCTTGTGCGTTTGGAGCATTTATTTTTTTTAGGCTCGCTTTGTGTCCGACAAAGAGAGTAGAAACTCGATATGAATGCACGATTGATGATACGGCTTCTTTTATAGAAATTATGGAAAATTACGATGTTGTTGATCGACGTGGCGATATTTGGATTTTGGAGGATAAAGATGACACTTGATAGCTTATTCTTTTGTCCAAAGTGCCAGAGTAATGACCACAAAGAGATTAGTCAGGAATTTTGTATTGATGACGGCAAGTTTTATGTGAAATGTCTTTGTAGTAATTGTGGATACCTCTATAAATATCGTTTTTGGTCTGACTTTTGTTTGAATGAAGGAGAGGAGAATCGATATGAGACTTAAAGAATTTCTTTTGATGTATGATAATTGGAATGGTGATGTAGTCATCAATGATGATGAACTTAATCCTATTATCAGAGGACAGCCTAGTTATATTTTATTCTGGGGCAATGCAGATGAAAAAGAAGTTGTTGCGTTTGGTTTCTATGACGGCGAGCTTGCTGTAAGAGTTAAGTAAAAAGGAGAATAATGATGAGTATCAATATTTGGCAGCAGAGAAAAAAGTTTTCATCTATACGGGCGAACAAGGCTTTGTTGAAATGAGAGAACAAGCTCCTCAGCCCCATATCCCAGTAATGAGAATTCATAGTGGAACTTGTCCTAGTTGCGGAGGTGTTGTACCGCCGTCTGCTTCAAGATGTGGGTTCTGCGGAAGATATTTTGAATAAGAAAAGGAGATTTGCAAATGAGTAAGTTTGGTCGTAAGTCTACTAATTTTGGTTATTATGCTTATATTGATGATAACAATAATCTTGTAATTGGTGAGGAACGCTGGCGCGATGGTGGCGACCTCTATACTGGTGCTTGGCAGGAAATGAAAACGCCTCACATTCAAAAAATTAGAGAAGAAGACCCGGCTCTTTTCAATGAAATTCTTGAGCATTTTGGGATGGATTTTGCAACAGCTATTAATCAGTCTATTGATTCGCTTCTTGATAAGTTTGAGTTTTATTTACCCAAGGCGCTTTACGACAAGGTAAAAGAAGATTGTCTTAAAAATAAATGGACATCTAAGGAGACTCATATTCTTCGCACTGTGGATGAATTAAAGAGTACTTGGTCAGGCGAAGACGATATGATTTACGTTCCGGCACATTATGAACGGAGAAAGAAGTAATGAAAAACTATATTATGCTTGGCCCAACTTTCTGTTCTGAGAATATTGCATTGCGTGCCATTGAAGTGGCTAAGGATGAAGAGGCTGCGCGACATATCCATCCACAAGGAGAGGCGCGTGGATGGAATAAGGAGACTAATCGTTATGATAAATTGTGGTATGAGAGTGATGAGCCTCTTGATACTTGGGCAATGCCAGAAAGAATAAGTGTTAGACTGGTTGGAACAACAGAAATTTTTCCCGAAGGAACAGTTCTGTGCGCAAGTTATAACGCGGGGTAACTGAAATGATTTGGATGTATTGCCCGAAGTGTGGCACGCCAATGAGAAGCGTAACGACTGGTTGGATTTGCACGGAACTCGGTTGTGGATGTAAACTTGATGTGTATGGAAATCAGTATACTGATACAACTTACAATGTTGATTATTGGTATGAAGTAGATGAAAATCCAAAGGAGGCTCGTCAGTGGATGTAGAAGAAGTAAAGACTAAGGAAAAACCTGAAGTGAAAATTGCTGAGGTCGTTGAGGATATTAGTGATACGAGAGAAGATCCAGCAGAGCTTGTGCGTCTAATGAATGATCTATTTTATAACAATGGAGGGCCTTGGTATAGATGATACTGTGTGGAGAAGGTTGTATTCCCCATTGTGACTTTTGTATTTACTCAATTCGTGATATTTGGGTTGATGAAAATGGCTGGGAAAGTGACCAAGGGCCGAAAGGATGTGCGAAATATAATGATGAAGCGCACCAAGATATAGCATTTGATAATGGTTTTTGTGAAGATTTTCATTGTTTTAGAGCTAAAAATAATTAAAATATCTCTTGACAAATAAGAAAAACGTGTTATAATTTAGACAGTAAGAAACACAAAACAAAATTAAAGTAAAATCAAAAAGGAGAATTGAGTTATGACAAATGTGTTCAATGGTATGTTCGGAAAGATTGCTCCCGGTATGTGCCGACTTTCTATGAGCGGAGGAATCGCCGTTAAGACTTCCAATGGCTATAAGAGCTATAATGTGAAGAATGGGCGTCTTACAAATTGTGACAGCTTTGTTTTTGACATTGGCGAAGAGTTCTTCTTCGTTATGCCAACCAACAAGGTTGAAGTTGGAGACATTATTCTAGTGTCTGGCAAGCCAAAGTGTGTTATTAAGGCTGAGAAGGAGACCATTACGGTTATTAATTATGAGGATTCTACTGTAGAAACCGTCCTCCCTGAGCGTCATGTATTTATGGGAAGTACTTATTTCTATGGTAAGATCGTATCTATGTTCGGTAACAATTTTATGAAGGGCAAGAAGGGTATGGACAAGATGATGTCTTATATGGTCATGTCCGAGATGATGAAGGGTGGTAATGGTTCAAGCAACGGAATGAATTCTATGCTTCCTATGATGATGCTTATGAATGGCGGTAATATGTCGGATATGTTTAGCGGAATGTTTGATTTTGATATTGATGCAATCGACGATGAAAGTGAGGCTGAGTAATTATGGGTGGCGGTTCTTGGACGAGAGATAACTTTACTTACTATGTAACTACTGCAAAGTGTGCAATGGTAGACAATTTTGGTGTTGTCAGAGGACTAAATAGTGTTCAGGATAATTTTAAATCGAGATGCCTAGTGGCGGAGCTTAATCCTAAAAATGTTGTTCGCGAGTGTGTGGATTCCGCAGAGCATCCCAATACAAAGCCTGTTATTCTAGCGCTCGATGTAACTGGTAGTATGGGCAGTGCAGCCATGGAAGTTGCAAAGCAGATCAATGTTGTTATGACAAGCCTATATGAGAAGATGACAGATGTTGAATTTATGATTATGGGCATTGGAGATCTTGCTTATGATAACGCTCCAATTCAGGCATCTCAGTTTGAATCAGATATCAGAATCGCAGAACAGCTTGATAAAATTTATTTTGAGGGCGGTGGCGGCGGCAATTCTTATGAGTCCTATACTGCCGCATGGTATTTTGGGCTTAATCATACCAAGCTAGATTGTTGGAATCGTGGGCAGAAGGGTGTTATTATTACAATGGGTGATGAACCTTTGAATCCGTATCTGCCTCAGAATACTCTATCTGTTGCGACTGGTGATAATCTACAGGATAATGTTGAGACGGCACAGCTTTACAAGGATGCTTCTGAGAAGTTTGATATTTATCATCTGTATGTAAAGCATGGATACGGTCGCTATGAAGACGACGTTAATAAGACTTTTGGTCAGTTTCTTGATACGAATCATCTCAAGACTACATCTGTAAATAAGATTGCAGATGACATTATTGAGATTGTAACAAATGCATTTACTGGAAGCGATACAAGTACATTTGTCAATACTAGCGAAGGAATTTCTTGGTAAGAGGAGATAAACACATGCCTAATGTCAAAGTAGTAATCGGTAGCAATTTTGGGGACGAAGGAAAAGGATTGATGACTGATTATTTCTGCGCAGAAGCAAAAAAGCGGAATGAATCCTGTATTGTTGTTTTATCTAATGGCGGAGCGCAGAGAGGGCACACTGTGGTTACGCCAGATGGCATTAGACATGTGTTTCATCATTTTGGTTCTGGCACTTTTGCAGAAGCCCCTACATATTTTAGCGAGCAATATATTTTGAATCCTATGACTTTCAGAAAAGAGTATGAAGAATTGGATTCTTTAGGCTTTAAGCCACTCGTTTGTTCGCATTGGAATTGTAGATGGTCAACGCCGTATGACGTGATCGTAAATCAAATTCTTGAAGATAGTCGTGGAGAAAATCGACATGGATCTTGCGGCATGGGAATCTGGGAAACTATCTGCAGATATACAAGTACTGGAGCACCATCATTGCGGCACTTTAATATGATGAGTGAAGAATATAAAGTTCAATTTCTAAAAAATATTAGAGATAAATATATGCCGCAGAGATTAGCGTCTGCGAATCCAGATGTAGTAAAACAGTGGGAAGAAATTCTATATTCTGATAATCTAATTTATAATTTTATTGCGGACATTCAGTTCATGTGTTCGCATATGGTTTTTGATTATGGACGTATATTGAGACGATACGATAATGTTGTCTTTGAAAATGGGCAAGGTTTGCTACTAGATCAGAACCAAACACGATACGGAGATAATACAACTCCTAGCAATACTGGAATGCAGAATCCACATGTGATTATTGAAAAGTATTTATTTGGCGCTAACGTTGAAGTGTGTTATGTTACAAGAACATACCTGACAAGACATGGTGCTGGGGCTTTTGATAGTGAATGTGATAAATCTGAAATCAATGGTTCTATGGAAGATAAGACTAATGTGCCAAATCCGTATCAGGGCAGTATTCGATATGGTAAGCTGGATGTTAATAAACTTGTAAGCAGAATCAAAAAGGATATTGGTGAGCATTCTTATAATGTATCTTTGGCAGTGACACATTTGAACGAGTTTGAAAACAAAGAGTTATTGACACTAAAAGAGCTAAATGTTAAGTATTTGTCTTATAAAGAGACTAGAGAATTGGCGGAAAAAAATTTTTGAAAGTACTTGACAAATAAAAAATATATGATATAATATGAACAGTTGAAAGAAACAAAACAAAATTAATTGAAAAGGAGCAAGAAAAATGATTAAGTATTATCACCTGATCGATGGCACGACGATTGGAGAGCTGCGGGGTACAAAGTATGACTGTATTAACCGGATTGCAAAGGCAATGGGTATGACAAAGAGTCTGTGCTTCGATCCTAGTAAGTATCTTATGAATGATGTCTTCAAGGCTGCGTCTAAGCCCTATGGCGGCGACGAGTACGACAAGGAATATGGCGAACAGGAAGTAAAGCGCAAGGTCATGCGGAAGTATTATAAGCAGCTTGATAGACTGTCTTCTGCGTTCGTAGAGGATCTCAATAAGGCGATGTTCGAAGCATCTTGGCGGCTTACAAAAAATTCTTAAAAACCTCTTGACAAATAAAAAATATATGATATAATATAGACAGTTCAAGACAATACAAAATTAAAGTTCCTGAGCACGAACTGAAAAGGCTCAACTATATGCGGTGATAGTCAAATGGTTAAGACGGCAGCTATTATTTTGAAGTGTCTAGCTAGACATGAACAGCAAGTTTGCAAAATTAATGCTCCAAGCTGCAATTGTGGGTTCGATTCCTACTCATCGCAATCATATGTCTCCTGTAGCTCAGTCGGATAGAGCGCTTAATAACGAGACTTGTAAAAGCCTTAAACAGCAAGTTTCTAATTGGTCTGTTAAACCAGAGGTCACAGGTTCGAGCCCTGTCAGGAGACTTTAAAAAGGCACTAGCAGCAACTTTAAACAATATGCTGGATATTATATTGATGGTGCCTTGCCTTACATAGAGACGCTTACAGCAATTTAAAAAAGATGAAAATGATATTTTTACTAATGATTTTATTTTGGCGTCTCGTTGAATAAACACCAAAGACACTAACAGCAAATTTTCAATGTGGAGAATACATAAGAATGTATCTTGGGATTTAGAAATAAATCAAAAATGGAGGAAAGAAAAATGTCTTTTATGAATGCAGTAAAGAATACTCTGAACGAGGATTTCAACTATTCGGTGACTGAGAATGGTGCTCTTGGGTATCGTACTTCTGGCAAGGAACTGGTTGACCTAAACTTCGCAGTTTCTTCTATGCGTGGTATGAGTGAGGAGAACATCTATAATAAGTTTACTAAGGCTTATTTTGAGGATAAGATGATGGCTCTGCGTTGGCTATTCTTCGCCAGAGATGTCCGTGGTGGTCTCGGTGAGAGACGTTTATTCAGAGCGATTCTTAAGAATATGGCAAAGGATGACGCTGATATTGTTAAGCATCTCGCTCCTCTAGTAAGCGAGTACGGTCGTTATGATGATCTGTGGTGCCTATTTGGAACGGATGTGGATGGTGTTGTTTTCGATATCATTAAGAAGCAGCTTTCTGATGACATCGCAAATATGGCAGAGAATAAACCCGTATCTCTTCTTGCTAAGTGGCTCCCTTCCGTAAATGCTTCTTCTACAAGAACTAAGATGGACGCAAGATGTATTTGCAAGAATCTTGGAATGACAGAGCGTAAGTATCGTAAGATTCTTTCTTCTCTGCGTTCTTACATTGACATTGTAGAAAGTAAGATGTCTGCAAAGAAGTGGGAAGAAATTAAGTACGAAACGGTTCCTTCTCGTGCAAATCTCATTTATAACGGAGCTTTCCTCCGCAATGATGAGGAGCGTCGTAGAGAGTATCTGAGTAAGCTCGAAAAGGGTGAAGCTAAGATTAATGCGGGAACTTTGTTTCCTCACGACATTGTGCATAAGTATTCTAGCATAACTGGATGGGGCTGCCGCGTCAATGAGTACGATGCAACTCTTGAATCTCTTTGGAAAGCTTTGCCTGACACAGTAAATGAATGTGGAAACACCATTGTAGTTGCAGATGGTTCTGCTTCTATGTGTTGCAACGTTGGTGGAAATACTCATATTGCAGCACTTGAAGTTGCGAATGCACTTGCAATTTACTTTGCAGAACATTCTTCTGGTGACTTTAAGGATAAGTACATTACTTTCTCTAGCAGACCTCAATTGGTTGATTTTAGTCAGTGCAATTCTCTAAGAGATAAGCTTCGTGTTGCATATAGTCATAGTGAGTGTTCAAATACGAACATTGAAAAGGTGTTTGATTTGATTCTTACTACTGCGGTAAATGGTCATATGAAGCAAGAGGATATGCCTAAGAATGTACTGGTTATTTCAGACATGGAGTTTGACTCTTGTGCAACTTGTGATGGTTTTAATAGACCTAATGTAAGACTTTTTGAGGTAATCAAGAAGCGTTTTAAGGATGCCGGGTATCAGATGCCTAAACTTTCTTTTTGGAATGTGAATTCTCGAACCAATACGGTTCCTGTAAAGGAGAATGACCTTGGTGTTGCTCTTGTTAGTGGATTCTCCACTAATGTTTGCAAGATGGTCATGAGTGGTAAGACCGATCCTTATGAGTGCCTTGTTGAGACGCTTATGAGTGATAGATATGATGCGGTGGAAGCCGCATTGAAGAACTTTTAAGGAGTTAAGTATGGTGCTGGGCATCACCTTAAAGCTGCCCTAAGATATGCGGGTATGGTGGAATCGGCAGACACAAGGGACTTGGGTATAGCCAGTGCTTTGGTAGGGGCAGCACCTACAATACTCACCAAAAATCCCTCGGAGAAATCCATGCGAGTTCAAGTCTCGCTACCCGCACCATTGACCTTGGCAAGTCATTAAACTACCACCCCATCTCCCGTCCGAAGTCTTGGAGTAGAGAGCAAGCGATTGGCTTTCGAAGCAGAAAATGAAAGGGAATGTCCACTATATATAGGAAGGCGTATGTACTGGGGTGCGAATGTAGTACGGAGGCCAATTGTAGAGAAAATAGTGCGATTGCAAGTCAGTCGGAGTTGGCGTAGCGAACCAACTCAAACATTAAAACCACATACTACGGACGAACTGCGTGTGGCTCCCATGTGGATGAAGGTTTGATCGTCTGGCAAGTTAGGATGTTCTTGCCGAAGCTAAAAACATCAATTATATGGCCCATTAGTGAAGAAGAGTATCACGCTTGCCTGTCACGCAAGAGGACACCAGTTCAAGTCTGGTATGGGTCGCCATTTGGGAGTATAGCTCAGTTGGTTAGAGCGCATGACTGTTAATCATGATGTCGAAGGTTCGAGTCCTTCTGTTTCCGCCAGCGCCTATATCAGTCTAGGTCTTGAAATGATATAGAGACCAATGCATTATCTTTTTAGAAAGGTATTGTATCTGATGAAAAAGAGATCATCAACTCTCGGCGAATTATAACTTGACGAATGTTTCTGTTGAAACAAAGAAGCAGCAGGTTCGTCTCTGCGCTTAATCTACTGAACTGCAATGTTGATGTAAGCGGTAATTAGGTTCCCAAACCAATTCAGGGAGATTAAGAAAAAGTTTGCTTATTTAGTAGAAAGAGGGTTGGAGGGGCACAGCAAGTAGAATAAAAGGACCTATCCAGAATGCCAGGATTGACACTATAAAATGCTGTCAATGAGAGCATCAGTATTAGACCACGGTGAAGCGATGTGATGATGATAGGAATTGGGACTATCAAATTTCATCTAATACCGGTATACATCTGGTTGTGTAGATAGGCAACAAATTTGAAAGCTAGTATAGGATGTGCCAAGGAGTAGAAGTAAGCACCTCTGTCTACTGTGTATTTCTGCTAAATAAACTCAACTTTTTATTAAGGAGTTTGAAAAATGAAAACAATCACTTTTATTTGTTATGATAAATATCCAAAAACAACCAAAAGGTCTCACGTTTTTAAGAAGCGCTTTTCTTCGTTAGCAGATGTTGTTAAATTCCTAAAAGCTTCAAATAAAATATATTTGAACAATCCGATGAATGAATTTTCAAAAGACGAACTAAGAATTCTTTCAATGAAACTTCGATCGTTAAAATCTATTAGGTAATGGCTTAGTATGTAGAGTAATTGCTCTTAAACAATGAGTCTATGTTTAAGTCTTGGGTGGGATATCAAATATAGAGTGATACCCAAGAGGTTAAAGGGGCTCCTCTGCTAAAGGAGTAGGTGTGTAAAGCACGCGAGGGTTCGAATCCCTCTCACTCTGCCATATGATAGCGAGTAGTGCGAGTAGAAAAGATAAGAACGAAATAGTACCTTGTATGGTGGATAAACCTATTACTCACTTATTAAATCTATTGGAGTCATGCACGGCTCCGCTTGCTATCATTACCAAGGGACTAGTTGCTTAAACCGTTCTAACAAACCCTATAAAATGGCAGAAACGGTGACAGTTGGAGAGACAACAAAATATATGCCCTCATAGTTTAATGGTAAAACACCCGGCCTATACCCGGCATTAAGGCTCCAGATTAGAGCACGTTCTTGGTTCGAGTCCAAGTGGGGGTAACTACTCAAATCTTACAACCTCCACGTGGTGAGTAGCGGGTAATGCTAATAGTAAGATATATTTGTCATTCCAAATAATGACTTAGATATAATGATATCAACATATCAAATTGGGTGTCAGCCGTCAGACACTTTGACGGCATCATATCCTCTTGTGGTGTAAAGGTTGCACACCTCCAGTCAAGGAGCAGGAACGGTTCGATTCCGTGCAGAGGACGGCTTGACACAGCCGGAGTGTTATCTCTGGCATACGGATTAGCGTATGCAAAGCATTTGTCTTCGTATGGTAAAAATGCGAGAGAAGTCATCCCCTTGAACTTCTCACTACATACATCCCTAGTGGTTGTTATGCTGAGGCCGATGATGGGGCGGTCGTTTATAATACCCCATTCAATATGCCGCTGTGATGGAATGTATACATCTTGGTCTCAAAAACCAAGGCTCGAAAGAGATTGCGTGGTCGAACACGTCAGCGGTACCATTTGCGGTTATCCTAAACCGCATATATGGCGGATTCGTTCATTGGAAGGACACTCGGCTTTGACCCGAGAAAGGTTGGATCGTTACCAACATCCGCTGCCAGCCGATGAAACAAAGGCTTTGTTAGGTGGTGTTTGTGGAGGCTCTACCCGTAGGTTTGATGTTATCTTGTAAAGAGATGGTTCCTACGTCCTAACTTAGATCTTTCACAAAAACATCAACACATAATTGTCTTATCGCACCTCTGTTTAGCATTGCAAGTGCCCCAGATAAGCCTTTTGGAGAAAAATAAAATCCTATTTTTTCATAAGGGCGGACTGAATAAGTTGGTCATATTGAGTCCGTTCTAACTTTTGGTTGTAATGTAGTTGCTGAGTGGCTGATTGCTGACCACATGAAGCCATTCGGTAACGGCCAAAATATGCGGGTGTAGTATAATGGTTATTATGTCTGCCTTCCAAGCAGAAGATGGGGCTTCGATTGCCCTCACTCGCTCCACCGCTCTCGCGGATTCTCGGCGATACTTCCAACAAGTATGCGAAGGAGAAAAATGGTATAAGTCTCACAATTACTACCTGCTGCTACAGGTTGACTGAATAAAGGTAATTCTTATTAGAAAGGAGTAAGTTTATGTATCAAAACGTAATTGTTGGCGTCCCTTTGGTTGGAACTCCAGCAGAACTTTTCGGTTCCAGTCTGGAAGATTGGGCTCTGAACGAATCCGAAGTTACTCTTTTGACAGAAGAAAGATTTCTTCCTCGGATTTTAGTTGAAGCGGGGATTGTGAAAAGTACTAGCGAAGTTCGCAGAAATAGACCTGACCTTTGGAGAGAACTTAATGAGTTGGATTTCTTTCAAGTAAAATGGGGAAAGAAGTTTTTGTGGATTCTCGTTGGTGAATAAAAATATCAGGATGTAGCTCAGTTGGCAGAGCAATTGCCTTTTAAGCAATGGGTCGGGAGTTCGAGACTCCCCATCCTGACCAGTAAGCCCTATTAGTTATGTTTACGTTTGTATGGTTTAGCTCATGACTGTACTGTTATTTCTGTAAAAAACTAGCGATAGCGCTGTCGTGTTCTGCGGACGTATGGCTAAAAATATTAAGAAGGGGATAGGATTATATGAGAATTAAAAACATTAATGAAATCAATGATTTTCTTTATGCTGTAAAGCAATGTTCTGGAAATGTATATTTGACTTCTCCAGAAGGTGATAAATTTAACCTTAAATCTGAGTTTTCTCAATATGTTGCGCTGGGTGCTCTACTTGGAGATAAGGGTGATTATCTCGAACTATTTTGTGATAATAAAGCAGACGAAACTTATTTCTTTAATTTTTTCAACAATCATCCAGATATTAATCAAGGAGGCAAATATGGATACTAAAACGTTGAAAGACATTATCGCCACAAGAATTCAGGCCGAAAATGGTAATCCAACGGGGATATCATTCTTGTATTCGATTGTGCAAATGGTTAATGAACTAGAGGAATTAAAATTAGAAAATGAACATCTTAAGCAAGAACTATGTAAGTAAATTATAACCCGTGCTATCAATGGATCGGGTAGCATGGGTTATTATTTTTTTGTTATTAGGAGTGATATGATGCGTAAGTGGAAGCAAGTAACTATAATTTTGGGACTTTTATTATTTGTAATTATTATTAATATATTGAATAAAAAAGATTATGTAGCATCAGAAAATGCTAGTTTATATAAAGAATCTTTAATCGTAGAATATGAATCAGAAACAAATCTGCCAATCAATAAGCTTAATATTTATGAACAAGCAGTACTATATCAGGAAGAAATTTTCGAGCAGCAACAAGAAAAATTAAAGCAAGAAGAATTAGATGATATTTTATCAAAGTGTAGTATATATTGCGACGTGTCTGAAATCAAATTGGTAGATACAGATACACAATATACAGATTATGAAAAACAACTATTGGCCCAATGCTTGTATTGTGAAGCCGGAAGCGCATCATGGGAGTGCCAAGTAATTACATTGTCTGCCATTCTTAATCATTGTGACGAATACGGTGGATTATGGGTATTGAATTCTGAAAATCATTTTGCAGTTGCTCCATATTATCAATATGTTATGCCACAAGAAGAACAATATAAAGTTGTTGATTATGTATTATCTGGGCATAGAATTGCAGACGTTGTATATTTTAGAATACATACATTCCATAGTTTTGGTACGCCAATGTTATATGTAGATGGAGTATATTTCTCAAAATAAAATAGTGGGCAATAACCCACTATTTTTTTTATGCAATGGGTTGACAAATTGTAAATACATGATATACTAATACAGGGTAAACAATACAAAATTAATAGAGGATGGTGTATATATGAAAACAGATAAGTATATTTTAATTTATAAGCATAATGGAGTTAATAAATGGATTGACGCAAATAATCTATCACTGCTTAAAACAGTGCCGAATATTTGTGAATGGATGACAGAATACAAAATTATTGATAGCGCAACTGGCGAGGAGGTATAAGATGAAAGCGTATTTGGACAATGCATCTACAACACCTATTTGTGAAGCAGCAAAGAAAGTCATTCTAGAAAATTTGGATGAATTCTATAATCCTAATAGTTCTTATGAATCGGCACGTAATGTCAAAGTAAAGGTAGAAAAAGCACGTGAAAAGATTGCAGAGCTAATTGGGGCAGAACCTGACGAGATTTATTTTACAAGTGGATCTTCTGAGTCTAATTCATGGGTGAGGAAGAATAATACTATTTTAGGATCAACAATTGAACATCATTCAATGGCTCCACGTTTTCTATATACGGTAGACGAACATGGCATTGTAGATTTCGACGATTTAAATAAGCAAGTCGATAGATTCACAAATTGGGATCTAGTATCTGCCATCACATGTATTTATGTCAATAATGAAATTGGCACTATTCAGCCAGTTTCGGAGATTGCCAATATCGCGCATAAAAATAAATTACTGTATCACATAGATGCAACTCAAGCATTGCCACATATGAAAATTAATGTTAGAGAACTTGGTTGTGATATGATGTCAGGTTCTGGACATAAGTTTAATAGCCTTAAGGGGTGCGGCTTCCTCTATATTAAAAATGGAATTCATATGCATCCATTAATTTATGGTGGTTCCCAAGAGCAGCACGTCAGAGGCGGGACAACAAATGTACTAGGTATTCTTGCAATGGCTGCTGCGCTAGAAGATACAGTTACACACATGGATGAAAATAACGCTAAAGTCTCTTACTTATCAAAGAAATTAAAGGATAACTTACTAGCGGTAAAAGGAGTCACACTTAATGCGATTGATTCAAAAACTCCATGTGTAGAAAGTATTTTAAACCTCATGATTGACGACGTGAAAAGTTCTGACCTAGTCACAATGTGTGATCTATATGGTATTGAGATTAGCTCTGGGTCGGCATGTAACGAAGGAACGGCAGAACCATCTCATGTACTCAAGGCTATTGGACTTACGACAGAACAGGCATTAAGCAGTGTTAGAATTTCAATGTCTCATCTAAATACAGAAGAAGAAATTGACTATGTGAATAAAATGCTCCCAAAAATTATTTCCAGATTACGCCAGTAAGGTACTTGACAAATGAAGATTCCATGCTATAATAACAATACAAAATTAATTGAAAGGAGATTGACACCATGACAGAGGACAATCGTATTAAGGAAGAAGCCAAGAAGCAGAGAAATTTTTGGACATGTCCACGACCAGTGACTAAGGTTCTGCGCAATGCTAAGGCTTATAGCCGTGCCAAGGATCGTAAGGATAAGCGATTGTATGAGGAAGATGTAGAGGATGTTGTCGAAGAAAGATAAAAGTTATTTTATGGCATCTGCAGCCGTTAGCACAATGTCGGACTTTAAAAGAGTAAATGTAGGAGCGGTATTGGTTTATAAACACAGAATCATTTCTAGCTCTTGCAATTCTCAGCGAACGCATCCTTTACAGCAAAAGTTGAACAAAGAGCGATTTGAAGAGGAAACTCCTGCAAAACTGCATGCTGAAGTTAGTTGTCTTATTCCACTGCTTGGGAATAAAGACATCAGATGGAGAGATTGTGAACTCTATGTATACAGAGAATATAAGCGTGGAGGGCTGGCGATGAGTCGGCCTTGTAAAAGTTGTATGAAACTAATAAAAGATTTAGGTATAAAAACGATACACTATACTACAGAGAATGGATACGCCGAAGAGGAGGTGGTATAATCAATGATTAACGTGAAAGAAGATATGACAGGCTGGGTCATGTCTGAGCATGGTGTTCCAAAGAGTAGATGGGTTGTATTAGAAAGAGCCGATGATAAAATATATTCTAATGGAAAATCTAAGCCAGCATGGATTTGTAAATGCTCTTGTGGCACAAGTAACCCAACAATCGTGTTACAAGACAGCTTAAGAAATGGTCGTACATTAAGCTGCGGTTGCCTCACTAGAGAAAACGTAGGTCAAGCGCATAAAAAATATAATGAATTCGATTTATCCGGAGATTATGGGATAGGATATACACTGAAAAATGAGCCATTTTGGTTTGACAAAGAGGATTATGATAAGATTAAGAATTATACATGGCATTATGATACGGGCGGATATGTAGTGACGACATCATATAATCCAAAGAAGCATAAAATATCTTTGCATAGATTGGTAATGAATGCTTCTGATATAGATATAGTAGATCATATCAAGCACCTTCCAAGACAAGAGCATAAAATTGATAATAGGAAATCTAATCTAAGATTTGTGACGCAGCAGCAGAATATACTTAATAGTTGCACTCAGCGAAACAATACAAGTGGCTATACTGGAGTGATTTACATTAAAGGAATAAAAAAATGGCAAGCAAGAATTGATATTAATGGTAAACGCAAGTCTTTAGGGTGTTACTATGACATAAATGATGCAATAGAAGCAAGAAAATTAGCAGAAATTAAATATTTTAAAGAATATTTATATAAAAAGGAGTAACAATTATGAAAGAAGCATATTCCGATCTATGCAAAGCATGTTATATTCGCATTATGAAGCCTTCAAAAAAGGAGATTAAGAAAATTGTAATGACACCATATGAAGCAGAGTGTGATTGTTGCCATAAAACAAAGCCAATTGTGGATTTTGTGGAGGATGATTAATGAAGGGCATTTCGTCCAAAGAAATTATTATGACAGAGATCAAGTCTCTAAAAGGCGAAACATTTTATGTTACAACAACAGCTTTGCGCGACATATATTATATTTATAAAATTGCGGACAATGTTGCTACAAAACTTGGAAGCAGCAAAAATCCTTTGGCATTGGAGGATAAATATATTGGAGAACGAGAAAAAGTATTAAAAAGATTGGAGAAAATGACAGATGAGCAATGAATATAAAGATTATTATGAAGACCTTTATTGTGAGTTTGAAGACAGGGTTGAAGCATTAGATTTTCTACCAGATGGCTGGGTTAAGAGTTTTGTGCCAAAGCTGAAAGAAGAACTCTTTGATATTATTGGTAGTTATACTGAAAACTTTGAAATTGTACAGGCGAAGGAAAAGTGGGGAGAACTAAGAGTGTATTGGAGCTGGGAAGACAAGGATTATTCCGACCTAGAAGTTGCTGATATGAATGAATTATATGACAAGATTGAAAATATACTTGAAAAATACGCCACTATTAGCCGGAAAACTTGTGCGGTGTGTGGAAAGTTAGCGACGTCATATACGACTGGATGGGTACTTCCTGTTTGTGAAGAATGCAAGGAGGAAGCGTAATTATGACAGAAGAAAGAATGAAGTTGGTAGAACCAATTCTAAATACATTTGAGAATGAAGATATTAAAGAATTTGCTATTGTCTTGCTTGATAATCTACCAGAATATATTTGGCATGTAGGAGCATCAAGTACTGGAAAGTACCATCCGTCTTATTGTCTTGGTGAACTTGGTCTGATGCGTCATCAAATCGCAGTAGTTAGATTTCTAAACTTTTTCTTTGAACTTGAACAGTATAACAAAATAATTCCTAGTAGAGAAAGAGATTTGCTTCGCGTGGCGGGACTGGTTCACGATGGCCGTAAGAGTGGCTCTCAGTTAGATTATGAAAGAAATAAGTATACTAAATTTGATCATCCTCTACAAATGGCTACAGCCATTCGTAGTTATGATGGTAAATATCTAAATCACGAGGAGATTGAACTAATCGCTCATTGCATCGAATCACATATGGGGCAATTTAATGTTGATAGAAAAACTGGAGAATGCCTACCTAAGCCTGAAGATATGCATCAAGAATTGGTACATTTAGCAGATTATTTAGCATCTCGTAAGTCTTTGACTATGGATTTTGAAAATATTGAAGTACCACTAACTGTGACTATTAATCCAGAAGAATATGTAATGCAGTTTGGCAAATACAAGGGACAGAAAATTATCGATGTGTATCGTGAACATCCAGACTATTTGCAATGGTGTGAAGAAAACATTGGCCGCAGAGATGTTCTAGATGCTATTGCAGCTTGTAAGAAGAAAGCGGAAGAAAAGATTGAGGCTGATGACGATATTGATTTGTAATAAATGGAGCTATTAATGAGCTTACAAATACACTCAATGAGTGTAAAGTTTGTAATTGGGTAGCAAAAACATCTACATGGAATTAATAAGGAGAATAACTTATGAGCACGAATTTTTATATGATTACAAAGAACAAAGAAATGGCTCAGCGGTATGCACCATATTCTTATGAACTTACAGATGAGCCATATTTTGGGTATGAGATTCACGTAGCCAAGACTAGTTGCGGCTGGCTTCCGTCTTGGCAGGGGCATAAAGATGGTATTAACTCTGTAGCAGAATATAAAGCTGCATATGATACTGGTGAATTTAAAATCTATGATGAATATGGAACAGAATACAATTGGGACGATTTTGATGATAGAGTGATTAAGTTTAATGGCGGCGTTCTTGGAGCCAAGAAGCCAGAGAAGATTGAACAAGACAAAGATTCTCGCTGGTATGATAAAAATCTTCCAGACTATGGCCCAATTAGTCATATTCCAGAAAGCCTACAGAGCTATAAGTTTGATAATTGGTTTGCAAATGACTACTTCAAAGATCCTGATGGATTTGAATTTTCAATGAGGAGTTTTTCATAATGTATCATCTTGAACTTAGAGATTTTATTCTCTCCAATGAAAACTGGGAAGAACTACTTACAACTGATCCTTACAACCTAAAGATTTCTCGTGATGGCGATTATATCATGTTCAAGTATAATCAGCTTTCTTCTGACTTTACAATTCCTCTTGTTCGTGAAGCGAGGGGTATTATTTTTAGAGAATACAATTGGGAGTGTGTATGCCGAGGGTTTGATAAATTTTTTAATTATTCTGAACCTAATGCTTGTAATATTGATTGGAGCACAGCTTCTGTTCAAGAAAAAGTTGACGGATCACTTATCAAATTTTGGTATGATAACGGTTGGCACATTTCAACCAACGGTACGATTGATGCTTTTAAAGCAGAACTTAACGATGTCAAATATCCTACTTTTGGTGCTTTGGTAAAAGATGCTATGCCAATGTCATGGGGGGCATGGGAAGAAACAGCAGATCCGAAGTGCACATATATGTTTGAACTTGTGTCCCCGTATAACCGCGTCGTAATTCCATATGAAGAAACTAAGCTATATTTTCTTGGTATGCGTGATATGGAAGATGGGAGAGAATGGAATCCAGAAGATTCTGATATGAGCTATGCTTTTGAAATGCCCAAGCGTTATCCTCTTCATTCTCTTGAAGATGTACAGAAGGCAGCAAATGCACTTCCATGGAATCAGGAGGGCTATGTAGTTTGCGACAATAACTTTAACAGAGTAAAAATTAAAAGCCCGCAATACGTTATGGCTCATTATGCTCGCAATAATGGCGTTGTCAATACAGAACGCCTTGTTCAAATTGTGCTTGATGGAGAACAGGAAGAATTCCTTACTTATGCATCCGATTATGCTGACGAGTTGAAGAAAGTGGAAAAAGCAATGTATGAAATTGGATACAAAGCACTTGATAGGCTGAAAGAAATTTTTAACATGAAAGAGTTTGAAACTCGTGGTGCTTATGCTCGTGAAGTTATGAAATACCCAATGTATATGAAGGATTTTCTATTCCATTGTTTTGATTCTAAGATTTTTTGGGACTATGCAAAGTCTTGGGATGCAAATAAATGGGTTAAAGCCATCAATGAATTGAAAGGAGAATAAATTATGAAGAAAGAAACCGCCGGATGCTTAGCATCTGTACTTGCTTTAATTGTTATATTTATTATTTGCCCTTTACTGTGCTACTTCTGTGGATGGGTTACAGGACATATTTTGAAGTTTTTTATTGGCAACATTGTTATTAACGGAATGAATTATCTGTTTAATACAACAAGATTCACTACGGATATGTTACCAACAATTTGCGGTACGCTTGGCGTAATCGGCTCGTTCTTTAAGAGCGCAAAGATGAGTACAGATATTAAGAAAGGATAACGACATGAATTATCATTCTAATGAATGGATCATGGATCACGTCAGAGAGCATTATAATGAGGCGCTTGAATCTTTTCCAGAAGATAGAATTGTAGGACTTTTCTACCAAGGCAGTGGTAACTATGGTCTTGATTATGAAGGTTCAGATGTTGACACCAAACTGATTGTAACGCCTACTCTTGATGATATAATTTTCAATCGCAAACCTGTAAGCACCACTCATATTAGAAACAATGATGAGCATACCGATTGGAAAGATATCAGACTCATGTTTTCAACATTCAGAAAATGTAATTTGAATTTTACAGAAATTCTTTTTACTAAATATAAAATTGTTAATCCTCTATATATGAAACAGTGGGATAGAATCGTTGACAATAACGAACTTATTGCGAGATATAATGAGGTTGCAGCAGTAAGGACAATGAAGGGTATTGCTATGGAAAAATATCATGCAATGGAACATAGATATCCTTCTAAAATTGAAATTATTGATAAATATGGATTTGACGGGAAGCAAGTTCATCACTTATTTAGGGTAGAAGAATATCTACAAAGATATATTGATGGGGAATCTTATGCAGACTGTTTAATTTCAAAGCAAGCAGAATATCTTAAAAATGTTAAGACTTGTGGTTATCTTTCTCTTGAAGAAGCAAGAGTTTTAGCAAAAGAGTCTCTAAACAGAATATGTATAATGGCTGATAAGTTCCGCGCAGAGCATATAGAAGAATCTAATTCAAATGTTGATAATCTTTTAGACGATGTTCAACGAGAAATTATGCTAATTGCTATTAAGAGAGAAATTAGTGATTATAAGACACAAAACAATGTAAGTTTACAATAAGGAGGACTAATAAATAATGTAAAAGATACAATAAAATTCAATTATTTACAAAAAACATGGGTTATATTTATAAAATTACTAATAATATCAATAACAAATGTTATGTTGGAAAAACAGAAAGAACTATTCAAGCTAGATGGTCAGAACATATCCGTCCAAGTAAATGGAAGCTAGATTTACCATTATATCGAGCGTTTTCAAAATATGGTATAGATAATTTTTCAATTGAAGAAATAGAAGAATGTGATAATGCTATTTTAGATGAACGAGAAATTTATTGGATTGATTATTTTAATGCCTACAGAGAAGGATATAATTGCACAGTTGGTGGAGAAGGTGGAATAAAAACATATGAAGAAAATATTAATATTATTATTGAACGCTATCAACAAGGAGAAAGATTAGATCTTTTATGTAAAGAATATCATTATGATTACGCATGTATTAGACCTAAACTTGAAACAAAAGGTCTCGTTATCAATACAACGGCTGGGCCAGAAAAATTAAGTAAAAAAATATATGCAGTAGACCCAATTACATTACAAGTTGTTGCAGAATATGAATCTATTTCTGCCGCTAGTAGAGCTTTGTGTAAAGAAGGTAAAAATCCTAGAGCGATAGCAAATCATATTGTCAAGCAAAAAGATACTGAACACGTATCTCATGGATTTTTATGGCGTACCACTGAAACCATATGCAATGATGAAGATTGCAATTAAGAAAGAGATTGGTGATTAAATGATTAACATTCGTCAAGACTTGATTCAAAAAGAACTTGAAAGAGGCTGCACTAATAGGCTTACGTTTCGAAAATTAAAGCCTAGCAACAGATTTATTGATAAGCTTTTTAATCATTACTATGTTGTCGAACATACGGAACATTTCTATGATTCTGAACCAGAATATGATGATGAAGAATTCAACATGTATATGGATTACGATTATATTCATCATAGAATAGATCCTGTTTCTGGCACTGCTTTTTTCAATACAATTCTTAATTCTGAAAAAATAGCAAAAGAACAAGAAGATTTCCGCTTTTCAGAAGGAGAACATACGATGGAAGAACTTAAGCAAGCGTATGATAAAATTACACAACAGAGAAAAGATTATGAGTCACACAGAATTGAGTTTAACAATTGGGTAGAGCCTTATTTTAAGGGTAATTGGGGCGCATCTCAGAAAGATGTTGACAAAATTAGTAGAAAACATCTTGAGTACACAAAGAAATGTAGAGTAAGTTATAATGGTAGACTTTACATTGCAGAAGATGAAGATTCAATTTTCATTTATTACTACGGCAGAGATTTTGCAATGGTAGATTATTGGTGGATTTTTAAGAGAAGAAGGAGAAAATAATGGTTAAGTGTTTTGTCATGTGTGGGCTCCCCGCAAGTGGAAAGAGTTGGCAAGCCAAGAAACTTGCCGAGAAATATGATGCAGAAATTTTCTCTAGTGACTCACTTCGAGAGGAAATGTTCGGAGATGTGAATCATCAAACAGATAATGATACTCTGTTCAAGGAACTACATAAGCGTATTAGAGAGTGTCTTGTTTCTGAAAAGAATGCGGTGTACGATGCTTGTAATATTTCATACAAGCGCCGTATGGAGTTCCTTAAGTCTCTTAACAAAATTTCTTGTGAGAAAATTGCAATCCTCATGGCAACGCCTTATGAAGTCTGTCTTGAACGTAACGCACAACGAGAGCGTAAGGTTCCTGAGCATGTGATTAAGCGTATGTATATGAGCTGGAATAGTCCATATTGGTATGAAGATTGGGACGATATTCAGATTGTATATTCAGAAGGAGCAGAAGGAAGCTACGGAGGAGTATGTGATTGGGTTGAGTCTGTTATGGATTACAACCAACATAACAGCCATCATTCTTTAACGCTTGGGAAACATTGTCTCAAAACATTCGAATACTTAAATTCATTGCCAGTTGCATTCTGGGAACTTAGAACTGCGGCATTGATACACGATTGTGGTAAGCCTTTTTGTGCTACATATATTAATGGTAAGGGTGAGAAAACTGATGGATGTCACTTTTATGAGCATCAACATGTTGGTTCGTACATGAGCTTGTTTTTTAGAGATATAGACAATCATCTTTATGTTGCACAGCTTGTTCAGTGGCATATGAGAGCGTACCTTGCGTGGGAGCACTCTGAAAAAGCAATGCAGAAGGATAGAAAACTTCTTGGGGAAACTTTATTTAATGATATTTGTTTGCTTCACGAAGCAGACCTTGCAGCACATTAACCAATTGGTACGGCATTTTCGCCGTACCTTTTGTGCAATATGCCAACTTGACAAATAGTAGATTCGTGCTATAATAATGGCAGAAACAAGAACAATACAAAATTAAAGGAGGATAAATATATGAGAACTATTCGTAGAGGAGTATTTGAATCGAACTCATCCAGCACACACAGCATTGCAATTAGTAAAGAAAAGGTTCCAAATGTAGCTGGTAGGCATGTTTATTTCGGGGCTGGTGAATACGGTTGGGGACAAGATTGCGTAGGAGATACCGCATCATATTTGCATACGGCAATTGTTGATTCTTCTACTCCCGCACAATATGAGGAAAGAATCAATAAAATTAAAGAAATTCTTGACAGGTATGGTGTGCAATATGAATTCGCGCCAGTTGAATATAAGAAGTCTGAGTACAATCCTGATTATGAGTATATTGAGTTCGCATCTCCTCGTTATCGATGGGCAAACGTTGACCATGCCGGTGAATGTGCAGAACTAATTAATGCACTGCTTTCAAACGAAGACCTTCTAATTAGATATCTTTTTGGCGATAGCTGCATTTACACCGGGAATGATAATTCTGATGATGAAGACAGCATGCGCTATTGCGCAGAGGCAACTATTTGGGATGATAATTATGGAACCATCCCAAACCCAAATCACGACGCAGAACATTATGATTACTTTTTTAAGGGGAATTAATTATGAGACAGATTAGAAAGAATGTATTTGAAACAAACAGTTCTTCTACTCATTCACTAACAATGTGTACAAAAGAAGAATACGATAACTGGAAAAACGGAAAACTTCTATTTGATAGTTACTATAAAAAGTTTGTATCTTCACTAGAATTAACAAAAGCAGATTTTGAGAAAGCTGAAAATAATTATGAATCTCATAAACAGAAATATCAGAAGAATTGGAATCAGCTAACTAAAGAAGAGCAAGAAGAATATACAATTGGGTATATTAAAGAGAATAAGTCAATGGATGAAATTGTAACATATCCAGAGTGGCTAGACAGAAATGATTATCTAGACAAATTCTATAAAGAATATACTACTAAAAATAACGAAAAAATTGTAGCTTTCGGCGCTTATGGATATGATGGTTAAGGAGGAAAATATGAATCTTATTGGCAAGTATCAGAATGGGAATTATATCGTAAGTTTGTACGAAAATGGAACTAAGATTCGTGAGAATGATTTGGATAATCTGACTCCTGCTTTTGCAGAAAACTGTGATGTTAAAATTACAGATAAGTGTGATGGAGGCTGTGCCTTCTGCTATGAAGGCTGCACACCTAATGGCAAGCATGGTGATATTCTAAAACCTAAATTCCTAGATACCCTTCATCCATATACTGAGCTGGCTATCAATGGCAACGATCTTTCTCATCCAGATTTGGTTCCTTTCATGTACAAGATGAAAGATAAGAATATCATTCTCAATATGACAGTGAATCAGATTCATTTTGAAAGATACTTTGATACAATTAAAGACTGGATTGACAAAAAGCTAATTTATGGACTTGGAATCTCTCTGCGTAAGCCGACATATGAATTCATTGATATGGTTAAGCAGATTCCAAACGCTGTTATTCATGTAATTAATGGCATCGTTTCTATGCCAGATCTTGATACTCTTGCTGGAAATGGACTCAAAATTCTTATTCTTGGATATAAGAATCTAAGACGTGGTGAAAGTTATTATGAGAGTCACAATGAAAGTGTACTTGGATTACAGGAAGATTTAAACCGCTACCTCTTCCCTGAAATTATCGGGCACAGTTGGTTTGATGTTGTGAGTTTTGATAATCTAGCAATCGAACAGCTTCATGTTAAAGAACATATGTCCAAGGAAGAATGGAATAGTTTCTTTATGGGCGAAGACGGCGATTATACTTTCTATATTGATATGGTCGAAGGAATGTTCGCAAAAGATTCTTTGTCTATGGAACGTTATCCTCTTATGGATAATATTGATGACATGTTTAACTTTTTGAGAAATCAGAAGGAGACAAATCATGAGTAAGACATATTTTATCGCAGATTTACATTTTGGGCATAAAAATTGTCTGTCATATGATGCAAGGCCGTTCACGACAATCGAAGAGCACGACCAGGCCCTGATTAACAATTGGAACAGTGTTGTGGGTATTGATGATGATGTTTGGATTCTTGGAGATATTAGTTGGCATGGAGCAATTAAAACAATTGAGATTTTCAATCAGCTTAATGGCACAAAGCATCTATGCGTTGGAAACCATGATAAGAAGCTACTAAAAAACAGAGATGTGCAAGCGCTGTTTTGTGAGATTGTTGATTACAAGGAGATTGAAGACTCTGATAGGTTCATTGTTCTTTCACACTATCCAATTCCATGTTTCAACAGACATTATTACGGCGCAATTCATCTATATGGCCATGTTCATAGTTCGTTTGAGTGGAACATGATGGAACACGTTAAGCTTGAAATGAAAGAGCTATATGATAAGCCGTGTAATATGTACAACGTTGGGTGTATGATTTCTTATATGAATTTTACACCAAGAACATTAGACGAAATTATTAAGGAGGGTTAAACTATGGATAAAACTCCTGAAGATATAGAATTAAACGTTATACAATTATATAATGATGGATTCGGAACGAATAAAATATCGACAATATGTAATATTCATAGGGCAACAGTACAAAAAATTTTATTAAGGAACAATATAAAATTAAGGAGGCGTTTTTATGGTACAAATAGATGATATACCTTATAGCTTACATCAAATGGTGGAGATTATAGGTATGAAGAATTTCTTAAAACTTTGTAAAATGTATGGA
>OGUQ01000019.1_pt1 | contig 159484 bp, 187 predicted proteins | sample 1574701 | NCBI WGS metagenome assembly OGUQ01 (sample SAMEA2582087, study PRJEB24529) | metagenome | biome: Human gut stool | place: China | collected 2011 | reverse complement strand
TGGCATTGTTGCCAGACGAGCCGATCTGGGCATTGTTGCCAGACGAGCCGATCTTGGCATTGTTGCCGGACGAGCCGATCTTGGCATCGTAGCCAGACGAGCCGATCTGGGCATCGTAGCCAGACGAGCCGATCTTGGCATCGTCTCCGGATGACCCTATCTGGGCTCCGTAGCCAGACGAGCCGATCTTGGCATCGTCGCCGGATGACCCTATCTGGGCATTGTTGCCAGACGAGCCGATCTTGGCATCGTCGCCGGATGACCCTATCTGGGCTCCGTCGCCAGACGAGCCGATCTTGGCATCGTCGCCGGATGACCCTATCTTGGCATAGTTGCCGGATGAATTATCCTTTATGCTCGTTTTTATTTTTTCAGGTAATGTGATCTCTTTTAGCCACTCAATTCCAAGATTGATCATGTCAGCCAATTTTAACTCTGCTTTTATTTTAATCTTCGATGAGCAAATTTTTGTCCCTCTATCCTCCTTGGATATATTCCCGTCTTGCTCTACTTCGCAAAACCTAGAATCTATCATAGTATAGTAATCAAAAACATCAAACGGGCTTTCGCAAGCGTGAAACCCTCTGTTACACACCTTGATCTCTCCATCCATCTCATATATCCCTCCAATTTTGTATTGGAAGTCTCTGCATCTAAGATTCTTGTCGAATCCTTTATAAGATTTTATAGCCATTTTGCAATTTATTTAATATAATTTCATCCGCTTCTGTCCTCTTATCCATAGGCTTGTTTTGAGATTCATTGATAAAGTCAAGCATCTCATCCCATGTCCTCTCAAACAATTGTCCATTATTAACCCCACAGCATCCACATCCACTAGAAAATACTGGGATTATACTCCCATTGTACATCTTAACGAATTTATATCCTATATATTCATCACATAATGAACATCTTCTTACTGGTATAAATCTTACTTTACCGCTATAAACGATATTTACTAATGTCTCACGATCCATATAATTTTCTCCTCTAATTAATTGTCCTTATTTCTAGCCAATCGAATAAAATTTATCCGCGCTCTCTTTTCCGTCTCCGCGAAAGTTAGCCAGCCCGCATGTCAGGATGCTCACAAGGTTATCCACCACCTCCAACTCGCTCGATTTGAACCACGCCAACTGACTATAAGTTTCACCTATCCATATTATACTCATTCTCCCGTCCCGACTGACCTCCTTGACCAGCCCTATATGGTTTTTAGTGTCCTTAATCACATTTAATTCGTCAATATTTGTAAGCCGAACAAAATCCATCGGCCGTATCACTTTATTCTCGTCCATGTCTTTATCCTCCTATATTCTTTTTATTCTCTCAATTTACGCTTAACCTCTTTAACATATTTAGTAGAATGTAGTCCCCTATGCAATCTTATAGCCCGATCTATATCCTTGTTCGGATTATGATGAGATTGATATATCTCGAACATTTCCCTAGCCTTGATAGGATTTGTTCTATCATCGTATCTATACCGCTTTTTCTCCCGTTTAAGACACAATATCCTATTAACCTCATCTACATACACCTTTTTCATCTGCCACCTCCCTAACGCCCCTGAAGTGGCGTTGTACGCCCGATCGTCATCCCTTGACTCCACGAAAGATAGGGCGGCCGCCAGCTTATCCCATACCCGTGCCTCGACCACTGCCGGCTTCGGGGCGAGGGGCATGCCTCCGTTTCCTTTTGGCGGTGTTAATATTATCATCGCCATCACAAGTAAGTATCTTATCACGTTCCCTTGTTTTTATAAAACTCCTCCCCGAATTTCACATTATCCACATAATCTTCCATACACTCATGAACAATTATATGAATATCCCCCTCCGTGTATGTTACCTCGGACATTAACCTCTCATTGGTCATCCACCAAGAATAACTATCAATATGCCGTATCTCAAATCCATGATCATGCAACGCATACATAACATTATATCTTAAATCCCTGTCCATCATCATACACTCGTACACGATATAGCCATTGATACTTTCATAAGACCTACCGAACGTATAAACGTACCTACCCATCAACTTATACAACTCCCTTGCCATAGGATTCGGGATCGCCTCATCCATATCAAAATCCCCATCTGGATCAATAACCCACTCTACATCCCGCTCATCAATACAAGCCCTAGGCATTCCTATTGTCCGTACATAAAGACGTGATCGGTGATCCTCGCTTAACACCGTCCCGATATACTTTTCCCCTTTGGCATATCCTATATTATGGTTGCCGGTTATATTAAATACAATTTCAGCTCCTATCTTAATTTCATCCATATTCAAGATGTTTGTATCATTTGTTATCTTTTTTATACAAAAAGAGGATATAATGGCATAATATTATGATATCAAGACACGAATGCGTTATCTATCATATTATCATACATATCCTCTATACAACGTCATTTATGGCATTATATCGTATATGATGCCGCAGGCCATAAATACATCTAATTAACCCTTTTTTAAGGGCTTATTGCCATTTAGGTAACTAGCTATGCCTAATATTTTCGAAATAAGGGCTTTTTTAGCCTTATACTCATCGTTTATCCCTATTATCGCATATCTGTATACCATCCCATCCTTCGACACCTCCACGCCCACGTATTTAGGCGCAACGGCATCCCTATGTAATACGATAAACGGGCTTTTGCCGTCTAGCTCATTTATCAACTGATTAAACTGTCGCCTCGTCATCTGATAGTGATATTATTTCCATGTTATAAATACGATCTCTCTTTACCTTTATCTTCTCGCATAGCTCATCGAAGCACTTATCTTCTTCTAACTTATCAACATAATATAATACACTTGATTTAGAGCTTCCTTGAAGATATATATTCCCTCTTATATTCTTTGAGAAAAAATTAGGCAAGACCATCTTTTGTCTCTTATCTTTATTATCCATGTAAGATATAACAACAACCCACAACTCTGGCTTCCGTTCTTTTACCGATAACATAAGATCGAGACTCGATTGACTATTGATATTCCTTCTGCCAGTTTCGTTATAACGTAGAATAATATAATCATCTGCGTTATCATTCTCAACCATCACGACTATGGGGCGATCGCCCTTCCCATTATCACATAATACTCTTGCCTCTTTCCCGTTGCGGAGATATACCTTATCGTAATCTCCGTTTTTGTATATCTCAAAATCAAATTCTATTACCATCTTATTTCCTCCTATTGATATATTGTTGTGTACGACCTTCCTCTATCTTCTCGAAATAAAATTTATTCCCATATAACCGGGTGAAACAGATATTATATCCGAAATGCTCCGCGCGTCTGATTTGCGCATATCCCCTGCTAATATCCTTATCGTCAGCTAATGTAACAAAACAGTGCATTCCTACTTCTGTATTCAAAACCAAACTCTCCCAATCCTTTACTTCCATATCAAATTTCCTTAAATAATTTTTTGTTATGATTATCGCTATTATACCATTTATCAATATTATCGTACTGCTTTGGATAAACCCCATAAGACCTACACCACCTAGGTAACGGTCCGTTCAGCACGTCTAACGCCGTCTCAAGGTCAAACGTAGCTTCCTCCTTGACACGACATCCCGATCCACTTCCACGGCTCGGTATATAGGCTCTACTATATGCTACGCTCATCCCATATTCCCCACGACTCAGATACCCGATGTTAGGCGAATCAGGGAAGGCGTAATACAACATCGTATAATCACCCTTACTCCAACCTCTATTATAAGTATCATCCTGCCATGCGAAAACCCTGCAACCGGCCTTCTTTAACTCATCAGCCGCTTTTCTTAAAATATTATCTCCCATATCATTTATATTTAAATTATGCCAAGGCGCCGGGAACCGACCCCGGACCATATCCGCACACGTACGATCATGGTATTCCTTCCGCCCCGCCAAGGCTTGGTTCAACATTAACAAACTTTCATATCCTCACACATCTTAAAAAAGACCTCTCTTATGATCCTTTTGAACAAGATGTATATCTCATCATCATCCTCATCGAACTCCACGCCCCATGAACGTAATAAATATCTAATGTCGCAATCCGCTATATGAATCCTAAATATGGATGGAACGCTCATTATATAATCCTCAAAAGCTTTCTTAATCCCATCCCTTTTGATATGTTCTTTATACTCATCCTTGAACACGTTAAGCATAAAAGATAGATATTCCCTATCATATTTAAACTGCTTCCCATAATTATCTGTATCTATATGATCCAGTATATATATCTCTATAGCGTCTCTATCGTATTTTGACATACTCCTTCCTCCTCCTTTTGATATTTTATAACCTTTTTCTCCCCATACGCTTTCGCTAACTGGATAAGTTGACCGGTAAATACCTTGGTACGGTGTTTTACGATCTTATCCACCAACTCCGGGCATCTGGTTCTCCATCTATAATTAACCTCGCCCTTAGCTTTCTTCTTGTAATACCTGTAGAATGTTACGGCTACTACCACTTCTCCATTCTGCTCGAAAGCAACCAAATCGTAATTGTTGTAAACTATTTCGTTCATGTTGTTATTATTTTTATGTACTTAATCACTTCTTCTGGCAAGGATGCTAAATCCCTAACCCTTTTACCAAAATTGTATGTTTTTCTCTTCCACGGGTAATAATCCCCTACATACATCGCTATTCCTTGAGGATGGAACGGGTTCGAGCTACAACTAAATATCGGATAATATAGGGCATTATTATGATTATTACTCTTACCACTTATACACACAATAGTATATCTATCAGACGTTTTATCGCCAAAATCATATACTCTTACCTTCACTTTCATGCCATTGGCATTTGTTATAATATTATCCATATATACCTCCTTTATTGTTTGTTGTTCAATCCGACTAATCTATTTCCTTCCCATATAAGGTATATGAGCCACACCATCCACGACTCTCATTTGATACCCGAATATGATTCACAGGTTTATTCCCCGCCATACAATTAGCGTAAGATAATACCGCCGACATGCTTCTAAACCCAGAATCCATTGCTGATTTAATAAGCTTCATATCACATCCAAATACCAATATCTTTATAACATCCTTCTCTTTTACAGTTCTTCTTACACGCATAATCTTGCCATAAAATAAATAAACATAAAATCTATTCTCTCTTTGTTATCATCCATCCTATGCCCGGTAATTTCAAAAACAACCCTACGCTTTTCTACAGTCTGTATATTATCTAACTGAATAGCTATGTAAGGATATTTTATAACTTTCTCTCTATTGATGTTATTCAAAATAGCGTTGACATCTTGCCTGCGAAAATACATATTTACCCCTATGTAGCTGGCAACCAAAAGACATTCGTCTATTATCCCATCAGTATCGAATAACAATAACATATCATCCTTCTCGACAGTATATTCCATATCAAGAATCTTGATACGTTTGCTTCCGTCCTTCTTATCAGCTATAAGAATCCCTATTATATCCTTATCGGTCGTAAGGATATAATACGCCTCATCCTTTGTAATATTATCACGAAGGTAAGATAGCGCTTCATCCTGTAATCTTAGTAGTTCTATTTCGTCCATATTTATTTCTATTGTTGCCAAGGGAAAAGGGACGGCGCTGGCGACAAGGCCTGTCCAGCCTCCCCACAGCCGCCCGCATTCCCCTTGGTATCATTAACCACCTCAAATAATCTCATAATCGAATTTCACATTAACACTCTCATCAATGCTCAATTCTTTCTTCATCCCAAATACAGTCTCCCTTACCGTATCAAAATCCAATAATTGATCTTCGGGATTATTCACAAGCTCTCTCCGGTTATTCTTCCTAGGTTTTCTAGATGTAAGAATATATTCCGCACAACAGCTTCCTTCAAATGTCCTCACTCTGGAATACCATAGATCACCGGTCCCGTACTCAACACATATATTCATGTTTATGATATTATTATTCCACGCTTCTCCCGGGAAACGTTTTAATATCCTACCAATCCATTCAGCGTCAATACTTATATGCGGGGAATCAAGATCCGACGTACCCATACCATCCGCATATAGGATAATCTCTTTCTTGCTCTTAAATACTAGAGATTTTACATTAATCTTCCTTCTCATATCTTTTTGATTTTACCAAAAACATTCCTTCGTATCTATTTTCATGCGATCCTCCCAATTGCATAAATCCGGATTCTCTCCCTCATAAAAGTAATAGTAAGCCCATACTTCAATATCGCCCACTTTCATGCATCCATCACTGCACCATTCCACAATATCGTCATTCCTGCATACATTTGTCGGTTCAGCACCAAGCGACAACAACTCGTTTATTATATTATCGCCGAACTTTTCTTTCGCCTCCTCTTTTGTCATATCACAATCAGATTTTTAATATTACACTACCGCCAAAAGGAAACAGGGACGGACGACCAGCGGGGCCGACCCCACGCCATCGCCGCCGCCCGTTTCCCTTGGCTTCCTACACTCCCTCCATCACCCAAAGAAACACACACACCCATACATAAACATACCTTCATACACATAAGATTCCCTTACTATAAAGATACCCTTGTTCCCCTTCCCTATTGTTTCCCGGGATCCCTTATTTCATCTCGTTTTTCCTCGGTTCACATTGATCCCCTTGACTCTTCTTGATTTCCCTTGATTTCCCTTGTTTGGAGGTGTCCCCTCCCGCAAAACAAACCAACCCCACCAACTCCCAGCATAAAACCCAAGACCTTCCTCTCGATTGTTCCACGTGGAACGCCCGTTCAGTCTAGGATATCGAAGTCCTTGTTCTTGATTGCCTTGTATATTTGCTTTATGCAATGTATTGATAATAAAGCCAATAAAAGAACTATGATTAAGGGCAGGGCGTCGCCCGTAGCTATAACATACCGCCCCAACTCAAACGCCATGTACCAACAGAACAAGGCAAGTACGAAATATATAAATATACCCATAAAAATATACAATAAGTATCCGTAACTTAGAAACAATACCCAAATAATATAATTAATTGAGTATCAACAATATAATATATATCAAGCCTTAGAGCTACCTCTAAGGAAAGATAAGCCCAAACATAGATAAAAAATATACAATAAGTACCGCCTATTATATACCTTTTAGGATTGATTCACGCATGAAACCATACATAAGGGCACAATATACCCGCCTGCATGGATATAGATATATACAAAATGATATGCAATGAATGATTTTACTTACACATTTTCGATCAAGGCTTAAAATTTGCCGCCTCAACACTTTTATGTGTAAGCAAAACATATGAATATGCTATCATTTTGTAAAATATAGGCACAAAAAAGCCCTTCCGTAATATATCACTACATTACTGAAGGGCACAAACTTTAAAATCAAATAAAAACAAACGATCTATTGTCGCAATTTGTTTGCCATGTAGCTAACACGTTTCCGCCTGCACTTATCCGACTCCCTACTGCAATCTAATTTATTAGACTTGTGTAGTTCTTTGGTAAGCTCAACGTAAAATTCCATTTGAGCTATTTTAACCGCCTCTAAAGCCTTTTCTTTTTTAAGTGCTAGCTTTCTATTAAGATTATTAAACTTTCTCCTATACATAATTTATTCGTTTTAAATGGCACCAATAAGAAACGGTAAGCCGGGGACAATACGGCCGGCGTTATCGATACTACCAGCCGAACGCCCGCACGCCCCCCCTTTTCTTTGGTTTCGTCCCTTTGCCGACAACGAAGCCGGCCAGATACGTACATACGTTGCCCGTGATACGTATCGACAAGGCGCACTTTGTCCGTCAATTTAACCGCACAAAATACCCTTGTAAGGGTTGTTATTTTGCTACTACATATAGTGCATAAGTATTTAAGCCACCTTAAGCACTATTGTTTTGATACATTGGCACGGCTATAACCCCGTAATGCACTCCATACGTGTTACTCTAGCAACGCATGGACATACGCCCTATACATGCGTATATACACCAACGTACCCCGTGTTTTTACACGGCCTACTAGGTTGGCCTAGTGTATTAACCAGATTGATATAAACCAAAAGATAATAGCACTATCCTGGACTAGGATAATACTTAAACCACATTGTTAAGCGGCGGCCTATCTATTGCTGGCTCTCGAGACCCTAACGACCAGCAATATGTCTATACCAAAATGTTAAATATCCTTACCTATTTAGTCTGAATCAGTAGCGCGACGGGAACGCATAGGTGTGCTACCATAACGCCCCCTATGTAATTAAATAGGGGGCAAATCGTTTGCTATCTATCATTTTTAGGGTGCGTCAAATAGTAGGTAACACACTTTGCAATGAGATTAAACGTATATCGTTTGATAGGGACGGCACACTTTACAATACGTTTGTCTGATCCGTTAAACACTTCATAATATACACCCCCTTCATATTCTATAGGCTCGTTATACCCAAAGCGTTTATGTGTTTTGCCTGTTATCGACATTTCCACCACCTTATCCTCTGATAATTTTGTGTTTTTATACTGATCCTGTTTATCGAGATATACTCTTTCGATCTCTTTGTAGGCGCAAAAGGTCTCATCTACACGTGGCAATATCTCTTTACAAAGTTGTATTACTACTTCTTTGTCTTTAGCTAAAGCAACCAAAGCCGGAACGACTTCCTTTGATACTTTAATATCATTTTCTTTTAGTATGTCGTTTATTTCTTTACCAGATTTAAACAGGTTGCACCAAGCTTTTACGGCACCTGTTAATGTCTTTTCGTTTGATTTTTTAACTTCATTCTGGACCTTGTTTAATTCTTTATTTGTCATTAAATTCGCCCGTACCCTCGGGACTTGTATTAGCATCTGGTGCGCCTGTTTGTTAATGTTATTTTTACATAGGCAAATATACTACATGTTTTATTTTCAAACAAATATTTTGCAATAAAAATTCGACGATTATATGTAATAAATCTAATTAAATGTAAACGTATATTAAAATATTGATTTATATAATTGATAATCAACAAGTTAAATACAAAATAGGCATTCTTTTTTCGGATTGCAGATTGTTTGCCGTTCCTGTTTCCCGTTCTTCGTGGATTGGGGGGGGCTGGTCCAAAAAACGGCAGCCCGGCCGGGCCGATTTCGGGGAGGTGGTCCGTCCCGCATATCACACATATCCCCACATGTCCGGAGTCCCAACATATCCCTACATCCCATCACCACTTAATAATCTCATTAATTTTATTATATTTGCGATATAATTAAAACATAACATATTATGAATAAACAAGTTAAATACATGGGGGGGGGGGTATTTTAACCCTCAGATAAGGAGGGGGTATGTTTAGGCGCAGGACTTCTTCTTCCGGTAAGATCCACTACCGTATTAATATAGACAAGAGCATGTGTCCTAATCCTGTAGATATATATATTGATGGAGATACATATCAATCTGATTTTAACGGATCTTATCTTGATATATATCGCAATAAGAAGATAGAAGTTATAAGAATAGGTGGACAGATAGTTTCAAAGGATCAACAATATGAGTACAACATTTTATTAGGCACGACTGGAGGTGTTTCAAAAGGGACTCTCACGTATCTATATAATTCTGGTGTGCATTGTGATTTAGCTGATACGGAGTTATACGGGAATAGGATAACTAAATTTACTCCTATAACGGAGATAACCGATCCTGAGGAGATCATCAATTTCACTTACATGCCTGAATTTTATAATCAGATTACAAGTAACAATCGTATAACTTGGCAAGGTCATCTTATAACAAGTGATCATTGTATAACAGCCAATGCCTGTGAGGGATGCCAATCTGTTGCCGTTGGAACTGGCATTTACAATAACACCTATAATGTAAATATAGTAATTGTAGTACCATCATGATATATTGTGAGGAGGATGTAGTACCAAAGGGAGGTAGGCCTCCCTTCATCCCTCCGGGCCTACCCATCGGGGCTTCCGCCGGCTACTTCCCTTGGTATATATCTTTATTATGGAATAATAGATAGGTAGTGGCACGACCACCACCTTAATATCGTATGATCAAGTATCCGGCACGAATTTATCCAAGTCAAAGTTCTTAGCATAATTCCAGATCCTTACATACCTAAACATTCCCGGGAGCCCCATGTTATATGCTGATGGATATCCTCCTATATTAAAATAATATGTTTGATAGTTTCGTATATACATCACATTAGTCGCATCCTCATAATTCAGTACTCCTCCAATATATTCCCTTAAATACCCATTTCTCCACGACGCCATTACATGTACCCATTGATATGCTGGTATATCTACAGATCGTCCTTTGGTATAAAAAAGTTTAGTCCCAAATGATGAGACATTAACACCTATACATAAATAGTCTTGTGTAGTAGATTGGGTTCCATATGGAGCGAATAGATAATATCTTCCTTCCTGTTGTGTATTTAAATAGAGCAACGCTTCTATGGATATTTCGTTATCTGGTTGAGGGCATGGTAATATATTCGAGTCATTATCAAATTTGATATAGGAATTGTAGGCTCCTACTCTCCCCATGGAAAATACATATTTACCATTATATTTATCAATATCCATATACATAGATCCATCCACATTCATATTATATTTTGATAGATCTTTTATCCATGGAGCTTCCACGTAAAAATAAGCGTCATTCACGTTACCGGACGGCGGTAATGGCATTTGACTTAACATTCTTCTTCTTAACATAATCTATTGTTTTTATGGAGGGCGGAAAATATCCCCCCCCCCATTGAGTTAATTTTATTTAATATCATATTATTATGCATTTTGTACATACAAATATATGATTTATTCTCGAATCATGTCGCTGAATCCAAGGGAACGGGCTGGCTTCCATCCTTCCGGGCATCCCCCGCCCTCCCTCCGCCTCCCGTTATTTTTGGCTTCCTTCTGGTTTTATCCTCAAAATTTCATATCTTTGGGACAAAACTAAAATCATGTTTAGAGACATACTTCATAAGCTTAAGATCTTCTTCTGCGACGATGACGTTGAGAAGATATATGTAAGGGACAGTACGGTTATCCGCAACAACGAGATCCATAGGATGTATGACGAGATACTGGACGAGCTAGGTGATTTGGCTACTGTCGTGTCAATGAACTACGTATATGGCAAGATAAAGGACAGGACTGGATTAAGCATCCGTCATATCAGTAGGATAATAAACCATACTAAAGTTGAGGAGATATGATTAAGGATACGATGGAGCGGGATATGATAAATGAGATATCAGCGTTATTCGTGATGATATTCACGGCCGGGTTGATGTTTGTCATGCCGATGTTAGATATAGAGTGCGATGATATTGCTATTATAATAGGGTCAGGAATCATACTATCTTTTATACTAACCATAATACCGATCTTGCTTTCTTATGATATAAGGGATGAGATCATTGAGTTGATTGGGGATATGGATAGCCAGATCGTGGTAGATACTTCGGTATATAAAACAAACCTGCCCTAGTTAATTCCTAGGGCAGATATTAATATCAATTTGACTTCAAATACGATTCTATTCTATCAGCGGCCTCATTAGGCGTATGTCCATCCCATTCCCATGCCGTATCAAGTTCAGGGATATTAAACAACTCCCAATACCGGTTCTCATAATGATTGGATATCTGTCCCGTTGGCAGTTCTGCCATTACGATAAACCACCCTCCGCCGAAGCATTCCTCTCCATCATGATGCTTATGTGATTTACAGACCTTTATATCGCCTTTGGCCAACTCGTTGAAGAAAGCGGCATTGTAAAGCATTCGATATTTATATAGTTCGTTAAATGTATGATATCCGTCGGATACGTTACCCATATCATCTTCATGTAAATATGTTTTCTCAAAAATGTCCTGCTTGCAAGGATAAAACTCCCCGTTTACTCCCTTGATGATGTAATCACCTACATTGGCTTTCATAACACCTTCAAGGGTTTCTATACTACAATCAACAGAAGGAGGTATCCCATTATCAGCGTCACCTTCCCTAATAACTTCTATTTTAACGCTATCACCAGCGAAATCCTTGATCTCATCATTATTAAAGCCTTTCCATTTTACGGCTTCTATCGCAATTGGTTTCTTTACATATCTATTCATAATTTTACGATTTAATATATTATTATCTTTTGATATACCTTTCTATAAGATCTATGGATAATTTAGCGCCCAGCTCTTCCTCCAACAGGTTAAGGTAGTTCCGGTGCAGGCATCCGCCCCGCTCCACCTCCCTAAAGCCGGCCCCGTCCCGGATCCTGACCAGCCCTTTCCTTGGATCTATGTCAATCAGATCCCGAAGCTCGTTCATGTTCTTGAACCGGTTCTCTATCACCTTAAATACATCGATCTTAGGTTTCTTATCCTTGATCTTTATCTTAACCCTTCCGCTCATGATCACCTCCCCGTGCTTCCGAATCCACCATCGCCTCTATCGGTATATCCGAGGTCATCCAACGACTTCACCTGATCCCATACGATACGTTCCCTCCTACGGATAAGCAATTGAGCTACCTTGTCCCCAACCGAATAAGAAGGATCATCATAACAATCCACACGTCTACATACTACCATAATCTCGCCTCTATATCCTTCGTCAACGGTTCCCGGGGCGTTTTGGATAACAGACTTTGTTTTGGTGATGCTACTACGAGGGCGTATTTCCATCTCATAATCCTCCGGCAATGCTACATGTACACCGGTATGATATATGGTCCTGCCTCCGTCAAGTTCTACATCCTTGACGAACAGATCCATGCAAGCGTCCTCCTTATGGGCGTACTTAGGCAATATCGCTCCTTCTTCCAGCCATATCTTGACCTTACAAGTATCTATATCTTCAAGTAATGATTCTACCTCATTATAACTCATTGGTTGTTCTGACGCCAATGAAATGGCTCTTGCCAATAAATCTTTAATCTTACTCATTTTATCTTGTTTTTAAATTCCTTCCCTTTCGGACATTGTAATTTACATTCCTCGCCACAAGCGGAACAGTTGGGTCTCATTCCGGGCACCCCTCTTCCCCCGTACGGCCAGTAGGCATAATCGCAGACGCTCCAGAACGCCTCCATCGCCTTGATCTTGGCATCGACGGTTATCTTCTCCTTCACCTTTTTCATGCTCTTCCTGAACTCATCTTTCATATCCTTCCCTTCTATCTGTCTGGCTTTACGTCTCTCGTTCCACCAATTGTAGTAGAATTTGTCCGCCATCTTATAAGCTTCGGGGTCAAATTTATCACGATGCAGGATAGGTGCGTCCTTGATCTTTCTCAAATTCCTGCCACAAACATAAGCAAGCCCGGCGTACGGAGGTATGTCCTTAGGATCAACCAACCCATCAGGAACGCAGTAGTAGAAGTAGTTGGGGCGGCCGTACCTGACCCAGTCCCCGGTCTCGTATAGGGCTTGCTTCCGGGCCTCGAACCAGCCTTGCATTACTTGGTGCTTACCCTCCTTCTCGAAATCCTTGTTATAGTCAGCCAACGAGATCTTCACCTCAACCTCATAAGCGTACATGGATCTGGTTATAGCCAGATAATCGGACTCCCAGTTATAGACATACAAGTTGTTTATAATCCATCTAGGAGATACCAAGAACTGTCTGTTAAGGATATCCAATATCCCTCTTTCAGTGTACTCAGTACCTTTATTTGATTGCCGTGTTCCCATCTCCAGTAAGAGGATTATTCCTATATCCTACCGCCATTATAGCGTTACCTATCAACATTCTCAACTTATCCATATCTTTATCATGGAACGAGAAAGCGGTTAGGATATGGCCATTGGTCTTATCATAAGATTTTATCATCAACACAGCCACATACTCACCCATCATCTTACCATTCATGATATCAAGATCAATTATGCCGTGATCTATTAGATCAACCACATCCCATCCTAATGGCAGGTACTTTTTTATTTGATTAATGTCCATACCAAATATTATTTATAAAAAGGAGGGCCGTGCTACCCTCCTATGGATACACACGAAAAATAGAACTGAAAGCGATCCTAAGCACGTAGGATTTTATTAATTCCCGTAGGCTGTCTACCGGTTATCATTAACTACCGACCTACGGGAATATGTTTAAGAAAACACCATGTGGGGAGTGGGGGAATCGAACCCTTATCCACGCTACGATTAGGAATCGTAAATTCTATCCGTTAAATTAACTCCCCTTTAAGCGTCCTGATCCTCCCGGACAAGGACACTACATAAATCTAAACTCTAAACCTAATGACAAACATTATTAATCCAACTGTGGACCCGGCCGGACTTGAACCGACAACCTTCTGGTTATGAGCCAGTTGCTCTTACCAATTGAGCTACGGGTCCTAAATACACCACATCGTCTTTCACAAGAGGATGTGGATCGGAATTTCTCGAAAATTATATAGTAATATCATGAAACTATTGTCCAACATTCTAGCATATAGCACCAATCCTCGAACGGGAACGTCTCCACACCAGACCTACCCCATCCCGTCCCCCAACTGTTCTGTAGGACGAAGCCGGCCTTGTCCCAGCCGGTGAGGATAACGGCATGACCTCCCAAGTTCTGCCCTTGGCCTTGCCAGAATCGATTACCATAATTATAGCAATACAGACCTATAACCAGAGGCCCATTCAGCATCAAAGCCACCTTAGCTGATACCGGATCTATGATCCTAGCGTAACTGTTTATTTTCTCCCCATCTACGCCTATGTTCTTGATAGACTTGATAGCGTCACGAAGAACCATCCCGTCTTGATCCTTATCCTCTCTCAGATCATATATATCGTAGGGAGAGATCTTAGCCGGTCTTTTAATAGCCCTTATACTCTTTCTCCAGTTAAGTATCTCAGCTAAGCTTACAGCGGCGCAAATAGGAGAAGATCCTTGATCCACTACGCTATCAACGTCATTGACCTTATACTCATCAGGAACAGCTTCATGCTGCATGTTCATGATAGCGTCTCTGTCATCCACAGGGGATGGTATATATCCTAACCCGTAACTCATTTTTTATCCTTTTTATGGTAATCAATTATTTTGATATTAAACGTATCGGATCTTTGCCTAACCTGTATTGACCCTCTAGCCTTTCCCTTGGCGTCGTATAGGGCGGTGAAGCCAAAGTTATCGACCCGGCCGTCGTCCAGCGTAAACCGCCACTCCTTCCATTGGCCCATCACGGTTCCGGAAGACACTATGGAATCCACTACATAAGATATATCAGTAGTATCATATTCCGTATAGTAGGTTCTTGACGTACTGCATCCGACAACCGCTAAGGTAAATAACGTTAACAAGAAAAACAAGATCTTATTCATTTTTCTTAGTCTTTTTACGTTTCTTAGATTTCTTCTTATCCTCTGCCTTATTCTCGACATTTACGTCATTGCCGGCATCGGCATCAGTAACCTCAGAGGCATTATTTTCAGGTATATCAATATGACCGGAATTAGGGTCCATCTTATCCTCATCAACAACAACCTCATCAGGTACATCATTGTCTAAAGCCTCTGGATCGATATGATTTTCCAGATACTGGATACGATCGGACATAGCCCTATTTTGATCCTCAAGATCCTTGTATCTTCTCCTAGCCTCATCGAGTAATTTGGATGATAGTTTATGTTTCTTCTCTATATCCATATAAGCCCGTTTAAGAGTCTCTTTCTCTTTTACCGAATCATTATATAGCTCTCTTGATTTACTAAGCTCATTTCCCATCTTAACTATATGAGAATCCTTGGAATCTATATCCATATCAAGAGAATCGACAAGCGTATCAAGATACCTTACTTTCTCTTCCAATTCCGTTATCTTCTTGCGGGCATCATCGTAATCCTTTTTTAATCCGCTTGAGTAGCTAATAGCATCATCAAGATCCTGCTTTAGTGTATTTATATAACTACTCTTTACTATCTTCAATCCGAACATCTTTGTCTTTATTATAAGTTTCACGAATATCGACCTTTACCTTGCCGACTATAATTAACTCAGCTATATGTTTGTCTTTCTCGACTATAGCCATATCCTTACGGACATTAGTGACCCTGATCATGATATTCCCGTTATTAGACGAGACGAACGGTGATCCTACCAAAGTAAGTCCCGTATCTCCGGTAAACGACGGCAGCATCATCAACACCCCTATGGTGTTATCCGGGAACGACGCCCATACCCCTGTGTCTATATCAAGGACATCACCCTGTCCTAATGGGAAAGCATTACCCTGCTTGATAGGAATATCCTTACCCAACGAGTTCCATGCTTTCGAGAATCTTACGGAGTTAAGGAAGATCTTCCCCTCTTCCTCCATCATCCCTACCATAGGGTCGCAATTCAATCTAACCTCGTTTTGTTTATCATCCGGCTTCTCCTCAAGCTCATCAAGGTCTCTGGCTGATGTAAACGACTTGCTTTCCAGAAGCTTTTTAATATCCTCAATACTGGCCATTATAATTTGATTATTAAATAAACGATCTTCAATCCTAACTTCAAATCAGATGTCTTCTCGAACATCTCCCTAAGAGGTAAGATAGTAGCGTCAAGATCTGACGCTACCCATTCTCCGTCCTTATAATACATATTCTTTTCCTCGGAATACGCTACACAAGGTCGATGCCCTAAGTTCTTCATAACCGTATCTACCTTATTTTGGGTAGGCATCGAGACACGGTTCACTTTAGTAGATATATTAAAATTACTTTCTATCATAAATCAAATTCTACATATTTATAATCAACATTATTTATCTCAAATATCTTATCCATAAATATTCTATGTTTCTCTTTAGTATCAAGAAGATTCTCACCATAAAAGAAAAATCTATTTTCATTATCCAATTTTAGATATTTATGAATAAGTTTATGTGCTCTTCTTGATAAAATAAACCCGCTTTTTAAACAATCATAATCCCAATGATGAGCTTCTTTGTATTTTAAATCAAATCCTCTTGATCTTAATGACCTACTTAAACCTTTATATACACAAGATTTTGTTTTATAATTTTTACTATGCTTACTTGCATATCCAAGCCTCTTATACTTTTCTCTTCCTCTTTCCCTTTCTTTCTCTACAAAATCGGGATTTTTGATATTATCATTATATTTATCATGAACATCTTTTTTAGCGCACTCCTTACACTTATTAAAATGTCCATCTTTCATTTGAGGATGCTTATAAAACTCATCTATGGATTTTATTTTACCACATTTGAAGCAAACCTTATCCATATAAATCAGAAAGGAAGATCATTGTCATCTCCAAAAGGAGGATATTGAGGAGGTTGTTGTTGACCTCCAAACAAAGGGGCTTGCGCTTGCTGCGGGGCCTGCTGGTATGATGGAGGAGGCGTTTGCGATGGAGCCTGCGTAGCGTATGACGGTGGGGGCGTTTGCGTTATAGCCTCACCAGCGTTGTTTTGGCTTGGAGACTGAACCGGTCTCACGCCATCCGCTTTAATACTTTGGATATATTTATTAAGTACCTGATAAGCGAAAGCGTCTTGGGTCGTATAATCAAACTTCTTATTCCCCATTATATCAGTACTCTCAACCCTGTCAGGCCATCCATTCTGCCCGTTCTTATAATATTGCTGGATAAGCTCGTCCTTACCGTCAGGAGTCTCCCTTGCGTATGAGATAAAGAAATTACCGGGAGCATATTGATCCCCTTTCTTAGCATGAGCAGGATTGATCACCACCTTACGTTTCAGGTCGATATTAGGCAAGTACCTTACCAGTGACTTAACGTAATTATTGATACCTCCTTTTTGAGTCATCAAAGGAACGTTTATAAAGTAATTACCATCCTCATCACTTATCTTTATGGATAAGTATTTGGCATTTATTCCATTGAACTCCACTTCTCGCACATTGATATCAGACAAATAACCTTCGATACCGTTCCAGAATACCCTCCAATAAGAAACGGCTCCGGTCTTCTCGTTTATATGCTCCTCGAAACCTTCCTTTGGTTCTCTTGATGACTGATATAATAATCCGCTACCACTTACTTTAAAGTAATGGTTATTACCACCTGATGAATTTTCTCTAACTCCCATTTTATGTATTTTTAAATATTAAACAATAACTGATGATGACAAGAAATACTCGTTCTTATTATCCTCCCCATAAATCTTATTGAAATGAGATTTATGATCATGCTCGATAACCACCCTATTACATGAGACGCTTTTTATAATACCAAGATATCTTCCACATAATACGTTACATATAATATCTTCACCATGATAAGACAAAGAAGCAAGTCTCTCCTTACATGATTTACCGGAAGACGGGTTCTCTGACATAATACCGCATCCTTTATCGGTAAATATCAACTTGCAATGATCGAAATCATTTACCTTAAGATTGTTTTGGAGGGCTTGGACGAGTAGATCCTTATCAAAGACATAGGTACTTGTTTTGACAAAATGCTCGTCCACGAACCTCCAATTTGGATAATTACCCTCAAAATGGGTCTCATACATATCCATATCAGGCGTAGAGAAATAAGTCTTAGTATCGTCCACTTTTATAGACAACATATCCGATGACTTATCGATATGCTTATCAAGCAATATCGCAGATTCGTTCGATACCGGGATAAACATCTTCTCTACCTTATCCTGATTAGGGACAAAATACCTGTAAATAGTATTTCTATCCGTACTTACTATATTAATATTAATATCATCAATATCAATGACCACATTCTCGATGCATGGATAAAAGTCATCTACCTCCGTATAATCGCTGGCTTTGTTAAGAACCGAAACATAATCGCTCATCTTAACCTTAATTCCTCCATCAAGTATCTTATGTACCTGTGGGAATGTATTGATATCAAAAGCCGGACAACTATACTCACCAGAAGCGTAGTGGATCGTGATCTGATCTTTTCTATCCGAAAGCAGTATCGTAATCTCACAATTCTTCTGTTTTTTCATGAACTTAATAAAAGAGCTTGCCTCTACCAAGAAAGAGAAGTTAGAGTCAGCCTCTACCTCCAATCGCTCTATAACACATACCTTTGCATTTACGGAAGTGATATAAGCCAGATTATTGACAACATCTATCTTAAGATCCTTATAAAGGGAGTTGGGACCGGCATTCTTAACAACCGTCTCCAATTTGCCCAACTTCTCATTTAATGACTTCGACAAGCATCTTATAAGCATAACGAACAACTTTTTATTACATCGCAAATATAATCATAATTATATTAATACAAATACAATAAATACTTAATAGTATTAAAATAGTTTAAACTTACGTCTAATATACTCGGCTATAAGCGTAGCGTCACACATTCCGTCTTGTATCTTAGTAGGTTGTACTCCTTTTCCTGACCATGGTTTCACGAAAGAAACCAAAGGGAAAAGGCGCATGGCACATCGGATGGAGGTAGCCTTCGTGTCTAACTTCGCCGCCGTATACACCCGATCGGCTGTCGTATGAAGCTCCTTCTGCCAGGTCTTTGGTTGCACCTCCTCGAACATGAACCTAACATCCGGGTGAGATCCGTATCGCTCCATCATCTCCACCATCATAGCGAATAGGGCGTTGGGTTCCCTACGGCGTCCACCGAAGGTGAAGTTACTGGCGGCCGAGCTGTTGTGGATGCTATGGACGTCCTCGACGGCGATCGCCAGCGTCCCGCCTCCCTTTTCTTGGATCTTGTCAGCGGCATCGAGGAAGAAACTTGATATAGCCCTAAGATCTATATCCCCCTTAGCCGATATCCTTGGTGTCATAATTACCTTAACCTCCCCGTTCTCAGGGATCATAGACAATCCTCCGGTATCTATACCCGGATCTATTCCTATAACTGCATTCATATTAGGAACAATATTGAATTATTAATTTATCCTCAGTAATATCTTTAACCATATCACGCACATCATCCACAGATATACTTTCATATGATTTATATAAATCCATTACCCCATTAAGTCTTGATCTTACAAAAGATATATAGGCATCGTGGTAATCCTCAATATTCATTATATTCAATCTATCATTTAATTTAATCATTCTTATAGCATATTCTATGTTGTCATTATTTGCTATAAGCTTAAAGTTATTAATATAATCAACCACATAATCTTTTGTAATCTCACATTTATCTGGGCTTACGTCAATTATCAAGTTGGCCACTATTCTATTCGTGCATTCTATATATCTCCTATTTACTGAATAACATAATCCGTTAGATCTAAGATAATTAAACATAGAGAAATTATAATTATCACACATCATAGATAATATGATAAGCAACACGCACAATTTCTTAAAATCATAATTATCTAATACAAATGATACATATAAATGTTTGGGCTTTTTAGTATATTTATAAACACCATATTTAGGATCATGAACATGGAAATATTTAAGACTATTACGATAGTATGTATTAATATCAACTTCATTTGATAATTCCGTTATATCTGATACATATTTATTCATAAAATCATCACATCCATATAAATGAAATACCATTTCCGACTTATTCAATATCGTATCTCGGCACATATAAAGATCATCCCTTGTTATTTTGCTGACATACCTTTTAGTACCTAATGTGTTTATAAAACAACGTTTATCTATTCCAGATAGTTTTATAAGTCTATCGATATTAATACATGATTCATCATTATCAATTTCAGTTAATATAACATTCCTCTCACTTTCTATAAGATCTTCACTTATATCTGGATATACGATAAAATTATAAGAAAAATCAATACACTTCTTGATATCAACATCAGGCAATGTAAATCCTTTAAATACTAATGATCTAGGATCTGTATATCCATTAAAATCAAAGAATAACTTATCACTAATATCATCATTATATTTTATTATCATATGTTCATAAAAATGAGATAATCCATTCTTTGATGATAATATAGAACTAATATCAGGTATCTCAGCGCATACGAACCCAATAGGTATATTCATACCGCTATTGTAATAAAAACATCTACATCCTAGATATTTTATCAGTCCAGTGTATATTTTCATATTTTAATCGTATATAATGAATGAAAATCCTCCGGCCTAAACACCTGTATCGATTTATCTGGATACATACCTATATAATAACCGTAAAAAGCCCGTAGAATACCATTTTCTAGCCTTATATCCAATGCCTTTACCTTATTCCCTTCAACCATAACATCAACCTCATCAGTCTTGTTAGATATCTTATCGAACCATTCAGGTATAGGATCAATACCGTACCTGAATGCGTTTACCGTTGATTTTATAGAGATATATGTTCCCATATTAGATTAGATTACAATCGTCTCGTTTAATAACCTTAAAATCTCCCTCTCTAAATAATAAAACTACGTCAGTTCTATTATACTTACACTTCTTGATATCCACCAAATGGTAAGAAGCCTCCCCTACGGCGGGGCGAACCGGTCTCAATACGGCTACGGCTATATCACCGCCAAGCTCAACCCCACCGGTTACACCTTGTAAGCACATGAATATATATCCCTCAAACTCATGTTTCTTGCCGATAAACTCGCTCATAGGAATACCTACGAATAGATAGGTCTTTACATCCTCTTTTTTTACCTCTATAGCGTTCTCAACACTAGAAGGTATTACGTCTACAAATTTTGCTCCGATAGCCATAACCTCAAATATTTAGTTTAGTTCTTAATTCTTGACACAATTCTTGATTGTCTCTCATAATACTTAACGTATTATCCACTCCATTGCCTACTCGGACCTCTCCGTACCAGTACCATGATCCTTTACGGGTAAAGATACCGGTTTCCTCACATAACTTCAAAAGTTCAAGCTCCTTGTCAAATCCTACGCCATAATACAAAGCCGTCTCTGCTATCTGGAAAGGTATAGCTGTCTTGTTCTTCAATACCTTTATCCTAACCTCATGGCCGATAGAAGACCCGTCTTCTCCTACAATGACCTTCTTCCTTGACATCTCCATACGGATAGAGGCGTAGAATTTAAGGGCATTACCGCCGGTTGTTACCTTAGGATCACCGTATATTACACCAATCTTCTCACGATACTGGTTGATGAATACCAGAACACAATCGCTTTTGTTTACGATCCCGGTAAGAACTCTCATAGCTTTTGACATCAACCGGGCTTGTAATCCCATGTTGCTGTCTTCCATATCACCCTCAATCTCCTTCTTAGGGACTAGATTCGCCACAGAATCCACGACAATAAAGCCTACCCTGCCGGACTCCACCAGCTTGGCCGTAATATCGATAGCCAACTCCCCGTAGCTTGGCTGGGAAATAAGGAACCGGTTCACGTCCAATCCCATCTTCTTAGCGTATTCGATATCAAAAGCGTTCTCCACGTCTATTATAGCTACCAGCTTATCGGGGTGCTTTTTCTGGAACTCGATCATACTTAACGTACACATCATGGTCTTGCCACAAGATTCCATCCCGACCAGCTCATGGATCCGGCCTACCGCCCATCCGCCGCCGAGGGCCTTGTCCACCACCAGAGAACCAGTGCTTTCCCTTGGTATGGATATTATAGGCTTATCGTCACCGAAGTTCATTATCGAGCCTTCTCCAAGCTCTTTATTTAAAGATGATACTAACTCATCTACGTCTGAAAAAAGTTCTTTCTTAGCCATTATAATCCGTATTCCTCGAAATTAAACAAATCCTGTTGTTTCTTGATCATATCCTTCCCGATATCAGATATCTTTTCCGGATTCAAAACACCCTCATTCTCATCTACCTTATCCATAAAGTCAGATATCTTATCGCTTAGCAGTACCATATCTTCCTTAGGAACTGATTTTAGATAAAGACCGTCTATAGACCTACATCTTGAAAGAGCGGTATATATCTGTCCTATCTCGAAGGCTCTGCTGATGTCTACGAATATATTATCTAAAGTCATTCCCTGGGATTTGTGGGCAGTTATGGCGTATCCTAACCTCAATGGATATTGTATTATATAGCCGCAAGAAATGCCTTCAAGGGAATCATCTACCTGCTTGTACTTCATCTTCTCCCACTTCTCTTTGGTTATCTCCACCTCAGTATCGTTATCTAGATGAACATATATCGTCTCATCAACAGTATCTATGCTGGTTATGATACCCATCGAGCCATTGACATACCCGTTGCCGTTTCTGGTTATTATGACCTTAGCCCCTACCTTTACTATAAGCTCATCCTCGCAAGGCGCTACAGGCTTCTCCCCGAATACAGTGGCATCGAACTTAAATACCTTATTATTGATCTTATCAAGATTAGTCTTATTTATCTCATAAGCTTCTTTGTTAGTTGAGCATATAATTATAGTATTATCCATATTATCCGGATACTTGACCCTACTATCCAATATCTGTCTTGACTCGTCGGTAATAACCCCACATCTTATATCCTCAAGTACGGAAAGAAGCTGAGGATCTTTTTGACGGAATACGTTCTCGAAGGTAATAACCGAGAATCCTGACGCTCTCAATGCCTTTGATGAGAAAAAGAACCGGCTCTCATAATATTTGTCGATAAAATCATCCGCCGTCACCACAGGAGGTAGTTGTGATAGATCTCCAAACATAATCAACCTAACGCCACCGAAAGGCTCCTTGCTACGCCTGCATTGTCTAAGTATGTCAGCCACCTCATCAAGCAAATCAGGTCTTACCATACTGATCTCGTCAATGACAATAGTATCAAGATTCTTGATCTTCTTCTTCATAAACGGACTTACATCCACCTTATTCGACAACATACCTCTCTCGATAGAAGGAATGTAAGGATCGTTCTTTATAGAGAAGAACGAATGAATGGTCTGTCCACCGGCATTCAACGCCGCTACTCCAGTCGGTGCTACGATAACGCACTTACCCAAGAACTTTACGATACGTCTCATGAACGTACTTTTACCACTACCAGCTCTACCGGTAATGAACAGATTCTCCCTAGTGGTGAAAATCTTCTTCAAGGCACGACCCTGCTCCACGTTTTTATCCACCGTCATAATATGACGAAGGAGGTCGTTTTCATTTCTAAAATCCTCTTGTACCATATCTTTTAAGTTTATGGTACAAAGATACGAATAGTTATAATTAACTATTAAGAATAAATGTAAATAATATATAAATATTAGATTTTATATCTGATACTCAAATCATCCAGCTTTACTTATCTCGGACCCTTTTACCCCTAAAAAGACGTCTTTTATAAAATCTTCGGCGATGATTATATGCATTATCTTTCCTCTGTATGATAGTCTTAGGTGCCCGATAGTTACATTTTTCCTGTCTTTGGTATTGACTATTCCATTGTTTTTCTTTACCTCATCATATAAATCGGATATAGTCTTACAGCACATACTAAGAACTTCTTTTATCATCCGATATACCGTTCTTTGGGATATTAGCATCATACCTTCTTTTGATAACTTTATATTCAATCTATCCATAAGATATGACACATTGAATTTGATAGTTCTTTTTTTAGTTACCTTATATATCTTATTTATATTTCTGTTTCTAGCTGAGAATATTATTTTTGATAACATCTTGACTCTATTTAATTTACGACTTTTGTTAGCCATCCATCTTCTGGTATTCGAATCAAGATTTTTATCAAGGCAGGTATATACAGATTCTCCTTTCTTTACAAACATATCCTTTATCCTTGGGGTCTTACTAGCCTTATGCTTGTATTTTATGATATCCGATAAAGCTATCATAATCTCTCCTTCAGCCCAAGCCTTTAAGCTTATAAGCTGGTAGTTCATATCCTCATGAGAATCCCTTAACACATGGCGGTAGCAGAAATAAGCGCATCCATCTGATAGGATATCAATAAAATCATTGGTATTGATCTCTATCTGATCTCTATTCCCGCCATGCATCCTATTTCTTAGAAACACATGTTTGAATACGTTTATGATAATAAGATATATCATTGCCATCTTACATTCATCACTGATCTGAATACCTGATCCATGATACTCCTCATGTTTCAATGAATATTTTATGGCTGTCACTTTCTTGCCTTCCTTATTAGTAACAGGCTTAAAATCAACTGGACATATAAGTGATCCGGCTGGAAGTTTTACGCATCCTAGCTCATCTTTTTTGACCTGAATATTACGTGGAGTATATCTTTCGGTAATAATCTTATCGAAATTTGATTTCATTATATGTAAAATTCCTATCTTTGTTCCCATAGAAGATTTTATTTGCTGCGAATATACAAGTTTCATCAATACGAAACAAGTTATTCGGATGGATGGGTAGCCTGTGAAGGTCACCCATTTGTTGTTTATACGAAATTATCGTAATAAATTAGAGAGGGTAAATCACTGTGTTTGTGGAAGATCATTTTTGACACTACACTTGTTACGCGCGCGTTAATAGGTATATTTATTAAATATAATTAACTCTATAAACATATACTACTTTCTAATATCTCTATCCGTACACAGAACCTCTCCTGACGTCGAGTTCCTGTGTACTCCACTTAAAGTCTATATTTAATAAAACATTGCTTTTTACTGCCAAGGTATGGTGCCGTCAGGCAGGATACCGCAGGCTAAACATGGTAGAAGCCGTATCTTATACCGGAAGCCGGAACCCCGGTAGGGGAATCGGGTGGAGCAAAAGCCAAAGAAGAAAAAGCGAGGTCATGTGCGGTCGCTCACGCTCCGGCCGTCCGTATCTTCTACGGCAGGCCCCATGCCCTAAGGCCTCCCATTTCCCCTTGGCTTTATATCCCATAGCTTGGGGAGGAAGGATCCAAAGGGAAAAAAGTAAGGTCGTATGCGGTCGCTCACGCTCCGGCAGGCTAACATAACTCTACCGCCGTCCATGTCAATAGCGAACCTCTGGCGGCATTGTCCGGTATGACGTCGGTAGCCTTACCTTGGGTGTCCCAGCGTGTCCCCCACCAACCTTTCCCCTTTGGATGCCTTGGGCTATGTCATGGGAGATAAGAAGCCAAAAAGAAAAAAGGAGTGGTCGCATACCGTGAGGCAGGATAAGGATGTCCCCCGCCGTCCACGCGCGTAGCGTACGTGAACTTCACTGTCCTCGCCATCGTAGCCTGCCGTAGACATACATGGCTTCGTTCGCCCTACTCCACCAGCTTTTCCTTTTGGATTCTCGTAAATACATGCTAGTCAGCATATATCATGTTGATTATGGCAAAATTTCTTGACAACGATATTTTTTTTAACTAGTTTTGCTGAAAACTAATTTCATATGGCTGAACAAAGGAAAGCTTTCGTATTCGCATTACCTTATGATACTAGACTGGATATGATCCAGCAGTTTTTAAGGATATACAACGGCTATCTGGATTCTAAGGGTAGGAGCTTGATTACCGAAAGGACGATAAACTTACTTTCTTTCTACATCAACTACGGATACTCTGATGATACCAGGGCTAAGTACATGGATTGTCATGGACAGAAGGAATCTTACGTCGCTGTCCTGAACAACGAGCTTAAACGTGGGGGTTTTCTGGTGGACAAGAAGAACGGGAACTTCCGTACCCGTGAGCTGTCTATTGAGATGAGAAGCTTACGTAACTATTTTATTCTTGACGGGGAGGGTGATGATACCCGTGTAATGGGGTTTGTGTTCAAGAGAAACAAATTGGATATTGATGGGTAGGAATCTTATTTCATTCGATAGGGATATCGTGGATGAGGTGGTAAGAAGATCTGATGGGAAGTTTACCAAACAACAGGTAGAGTGGTGCATGAAAGCATCCGTATCTTACGTCCACCACCTAGCTAGGTATACTGACAATATATCTATCAGAATCCCGTTTATCGGATACGTTATATGCAATCTCCGAGAGATGCGGGTAAGGCGTGATAAGATACGCCGGATATTTGTCAAGGAAGGTAATCGTTATCCGGATGAAAGGATGCCTATTGAGCTTGATTGTCTGGATAAGAAGATTAAGGCGATAGAGGATATGGAGGGGTTGAAGAACGGAGATCCTCTTATACGTGATAACCATGAGGCCATGTATCAATGTCGGTATGGAATGACATGGGAACAATTACAGGATTTTCAACAAAAACAATTTAAGAAATAATATGCAAACAATCGGTAAAGCCCAAGTGATAGCCCAAGCTTGGGAAGACAGTTTATTGGGTAGGATTCCTAAGGATAAGAAAGATTATCCCGAATGGTATAAGAATCGTCTTGAATTATGCAAGAAATGTCCTAAGAACTCTTCTAATATCAGGTTCTTTAAATTGCCGCCTAAGGTATTATTCCATAGATTGATTGGAAGACCGGGATGCTCGTTGTGTGGTTGTTTTATCAAGGAGAAGGCTTGGATGAAGACCGAGGTATGCCCATTGAAGTTCGTGGAAGGAGAGAAAGCTAAATGGAATGCTATGGAGGTGATAACAGCCGATCATAACGATTTTAATATCGAGTGCCCTAACGATTCCTTTGATATAGGACTAACGGATGACGAGAGCGAGTTTTATCTAAATATTTTTGATCATAAAATAGGTGATAAGATAGAAATCGTGTTATTTATCACCCATAAAGATGGGTTCCATGTCAAGGAGCATCATCTTGGATGTGGATGTATGGGAGACGTGTCATATAACAAACATCCTGACAATGAGAATAGAACTATATTTAGGATGACATTAGATACCTCAAAATATACGGAAGGTCATTTTGAGAAACACCTATCTCTTATCGGTTATACGAAGGACGATCCTGAACGTAATTTCAAACATTTCCCGCTACGTATTATAGGGGAAGCTTATAAGTAAATACTATGCGAAGTCCTGTAAGAAGTAAGATAGATGATCGTATCCATGCTCTTATTGTCATGGAAGTCGGTTGCCGTGAGTTACCCGAATATTCGCTGGGTGATATACTTTACTCCGCTTTAAGGAGAGTTGCTAAGGCTAATGGTGGTAACGTACGCTTCTTGCGGGATATTAGCACCAGAGATTTATTAAGAATAATAGATCAGAGTATCAGTGATGAGATTGAGTTAAACAACAATGATTATAATGCGTAATATGGAAGATAAAGATATAAAAACAGAGATTAGAGATTATCTTAAAGAAGAGGCGGATACCCATATAAGGCATTGGATAGCCATAAAACGTGAGAGCAAGCGTCTGTATAGCGATATTGAGGATAGGACTAAGAAGATAGCCCTTAAATCATCTTCGTTGATAAAAGAGGAGGATTTTGTCGTTCTTCATGAGATGACCCATAAGATACAGATGTTGAATATAGAGGCTGTAAAAGTCAATTCTAGGTTGATGTTCATAATCCAGTTGGCTACCAGCTTCGGTATGGATCTGGATTTAGATACGACATATGCGTCCACCGCCAAGAGTATTATAGAAGACAGAACGTCTGGATTCGTGTTTTATGATGACAAGGAACGTCTGAGATACGCTGACAAGGAGCTTGAGGATATGTTCCATGACATGAGCGTGACGGAAGTAAGTAAGATCGGGGTTGTTCAATCTTATGAGCTTCTTATGAAACAGTATAACGAGTTTAAGGATATGAAAGCCAATGCCACAGGGAAGACGAAAGCCGACGAGTAGGGACGTCGATCGGGTAAACGATAATCTTGAGGTCATATCCAAGGCCGTGGATGACGCCAAGACGTATATCGCCAAGCATCCATGGGATAAGGAGAAGCCTGAGGATATGGCTAGGGCGTTCGATTTCATATCCAAGCTGATCGATAAGATCAACGTATGGAATGACTCGTATATGGAGAAGAGTGGGATCATGGATGTATACAGGAGTGTCAGCAATGTCCAGAAGAAGGAACGTAAGGGACAGGTTTCCGGTGGTATAGAATCCGTATTAAAAAATATGCGATCATGAGTTTAAGCACGAGTCCAGAATTTTATGTAAACATGAAGAATCCCCCTATATGGAACGATCTGTTCGGATGGGAGGATCAGGATGATGATGTTAAGCAGTTCTTCACGGAGGAGGCTTATAAGGTCAAGAACGGGGTGACTATCAACGGTACGTTCATCCCGCCATGGCTTTATTGGCATGTTAATTTCTTTCCCGTATTTCAAGACCTTCCAAATGGGGAGCGTGTTCCTGCTATCAGCCGGTTACGTGATAATGAATGGTTTTTCGCCGAGATGTACCAACGTGCCCGTCAGGAGAAGAAAGGGCTGGGGATGTTCGGTACCCGTCGTTTTGGGAAGGCCCTTCTGGACTCGGAGCTGATATATACTCCTTATGGACCTAAGAAGATAGGGTTCGCTGATATCGGTGATATCATATATGGCGATGATGGTAAGCTTACGACTGTAGTAGGCGTATATCCTCAAGGGTTCGTTGATATGTATAAGGTTACGTTTGAGGACGGGCGCAGTATAGTATGTTGCGGTCAACATCAGTGGAAGGTTAAATATCATGGTGATTATAAAGTCATGAGCACTATGGGTATCATCCACTCTGACTTCCAGAAGATGACCATAGACATAGGGGAGGCCGTGGATTTCCCCGAGCGGCGGTGGCTGATGTCGCCCCAGCTCCTTGGGTCTCTGACCGCCTCTTTCCTTTGTGGATCTACCGACAGGATCTTCGAGTTAAGCAATAAGGAGATGGATGATATTATTTATTCATCCAAAAAACAGAAAGAGTTGTTTATAAGCTCATTCATGAAGATAGCTTGCGGCATAAGTACTGGTGACGATCGTTTTAAGGTCGTTTACAAAAGTGAGTATATTATATCCTTCGTAAGGAAAATATTTTGGTCTATGGGATATTATTGCGTTATGGATGGTGATGATATGTATATATCCAAGACCCATAACAGGCTTAGGATATCCGATATAGATTATTACGGGAAGTATAAAGCTACTTGTATTGAGGTCGATAATAAGTCTCACCAGTTCCTTACCACTAATTTTGTCGTATCCCATAATACGACTATCATGTCATCCCTTCTTCAGATGAACGCTACCATGACGATCGGGCTTAGTCATTCCGTGGTAGGTTTCAGCGATAGCGATTTGTCTAATATAGGTGAGTATTGTGAGTATGGGCTTGATCATGTGCATCCTTTTTTCAGAATTAACAGGACCAAGACCGATTGGAGTTCTGGTGTCACCTTAGGCAAGCGTATGTCCAACGGGGTTCGTGATGTTCATGCCATAATATCCATAGCCAATATCAACATGGGTAGGAAGACATCCACGCAGAAGACTGCCGGTCTGACCCCAGCCACGGCTATTTTCGACGAGGTAGGTAAGGGACCTATCAAGAAACCGTACACGGCCGCCATGCCGTCCTACGACACTCCTTATGGCTGGCGTCTCAGTCCTATCTTGGCTGGTACCGGTGGTGAGGTGGAACTATCCAAGGACGCTCAGGAGATGTTCTCTGATCCTGATACATACAATCTCCTGGTCATGGACTGGGATATTTTAAATCGGAGAGCCATGAAAGGGAAAACATGGAAAGAACGGAAATGGGCGATGTTTGTCCCCGGTCAGATGGCTAACTCCGGTGTTAAGAGAACTATAGGATTGGGCGATTATCTTGGTAAGCCTGATGACAAGAAGCTTAATAAGATCAAGATCGACGCTACTGATTTCGAGGCTAGTACCAATAAACTTAATGAGGAACGGAAGAAACTATCTACAAAAGATAGGGTTGCGTACACTTCTCATACCATGTTCTATCCATTTACGATTGACGACTGTTTTTTAAGCTCATCCCAGAACCTATTCCCGGTCGAGTACGCTATCAAGCATAAGAATGATCTCCTTGAGTCGGGGCAATATAGCGGTATGCTGTGTGATGTCTTTCTTGAGTCAGGTAATAAACTGGGGACTACTAAATCGAATAAGCAACTGGCTGGATTCCCGTTTAGCGGCGGTGTTATTGACGCTCCTGTCCAGATATTCGAGATGCCTCAATCCAATAGGTTTGATGATTTTATTTATGTGGCGGGCCAAGATCCGTATAAGCAGGCCAAGTCTGATACTCCTTCATTGGGATCCTTTTATATATTCAAAAGGCGTGTTGGTATCCGAGATCCTTATGCCTATAGAATAGTTGCCTCTTACGTATCCCGCCCATCATCTATAGACCAATTCTGCCGTACGTGCGAGGTGCTTCAGAAGGGATATGGTGCTATATGTCTTATGGAGAACGCTGACCAGATGTATGAGCAATACCTTAACCGGAAGAGCGGCATGCCTGCGTCCTTCTTCTTGTTCGCTGGCGAGGCTATAGCCAATAAGTACGTGAAGGCCGGCTCCCGGCAGAACAGCAAGCTAGGGTTGTACCCTACCCCCGGCAACCAGAACCTGCTCTTCTCCTGCGTGGTGGATTATTGCTGGCAGGATTTCGTTATCGGTTATGATGATCAGACTGGTCTTGATATAACTGTCAAGGGTATTGAGCTGATCGATGATATAGCCCTATTGGATGAGATAATACAATATAAGCCCGGATTGAACGTCGATAGGATAATAGCGTTCGGGCATGCGTTGGTTCTCGCCAGATATTTTGACGATAACAATTACATGCCTAAATCGAAGATCGAGGAGATGAATAATGCCCGCAAGGAAGACGCTTATAAACACCATGAGGTATATGCCTCTGCCTTTGGATCGGTATCTATAGGAGCTTTTAGGTAAATGAATGTCAATTAAACGCCTATCTTTGTTGTAAATAAAATTGAATAATCATGGAAGTGTTTAATAGAGATCATTCGTTTCCAGCAAAAGGAGCGCTATTAGGATTACCTCCTCAGGCTATTTCCACGAAGAAAAAGAACAGGAAATGGAAGGAGGATTGTATGGACGCTCTTGAGACGATAGGATTGAAACAGTATGATCGTAACCAGATGTACCGTGACTATTATCTGATGGCGGATGGTAAGTTATCTTTTATGGAGATGGCGGATGTCATCCCTCAGCTAAGGAACGTTCAGAAGCTAAGGAGTGATATAAGAATCCCTTCTTTCTTGAAGCATTATGATATCATAGGTGGTATCGTAAACGCTTTTGAGGGATGGCTGACAAACCTACAGGATAAGTATACGGTTAACGAGGTAGGGGATATGGCTATAAGTGAGTATGAGGATACGATGTCAAACTTACTTCATCGTCATATACAAGAACAGTGGGATATTATCGTTAATCAGCGTCTTGTAGAGGCCGGTCTTGATCCTACGTACAATGAGTTTAATTCCGAGGAGGAGCGTCAGGCTTATGTTCAGCAAATACAACAGGCCAAGGCGTCTATGACCCCTGATGATATCCAGAGGTTCATGAGTACAAGATGGAAGACGCAGGCGGCAGTATGGGGGGATCATACGATCGAGGCTGACCGTAGCCGGTTTTATATGGATGAGCTTGACAGGGAGAATTTCCGGGATCGTCTTCTTAGTGGAAAGATGTTCCGTAATCATTTCGTTGGCTTCGACTACTATCGTCCGGAGGTATGGAGTCCGATGGAGGTATTCCATCCTGACGTGAAATACCCGCAATACGGATCTTATGTGGGCCGTATTCATTATTACGAGGGTGTTGAGCTGATATCAAGATACGGCCATAAGATGACGGCCAAGGACAAGCGTCGTATTATGGGCGGTGATGATGATTATGAGGGATGGGTATCTAATGACGGTACTAGGTATGACTGGAAGAAAAAGAAGCCGTCTATTACCGGTATGTACGAGAATGAGGTTATTCCATGGAAAGGATACCATGATTATGAGTCTATAGTCGCCGCTGAGGACTATTATGGTGTGCCAATGGGCGAGTACCACACCTTCGGGCCGGACGGGGAGGAACACACCCAGCCCCGCTTCTTGCCCCGCTTCCATCCATTTGGCTATTTTAACTCTGACATGTCCAATGGCAAGAGATATGAGATAGACTCTCGCCTTTTTAGGGTAATGGAAGGATATTGGGTATCCATGAAACCGGTATTCTTAATAACTTACATGACGGAGACCGGGATGGTGGATCAGGAGCTTGTTACCGATGAGCTTCTCCCGGAGTTCTTGGAGAAGAACGGTATCAAGAAAGTGAAGAGGGTTATGGCCGAAGCCGTCAGTGATCCTGAGGTGAACACCTACATCTTGGAGTATGTTCCTGAGGTTAGGTTTGGCGTTAAGATCACCGGAGGTAATTTAATGGATAAGTCTATATATATTGGTGGGGATCCAATACCTCATCAGATACATGGTGATAGCAGTCTGTATGATTATGTCATTCCGGTTTCGGGATTTATAGGGGCTAGTCTAGCTGATCGCATACAGCCGTTCCAGATGATGTATAACCTTGCTATGAACCAGTTATACAATAACGCCGAGAAGGAGATCGGTAAGTTCTTCTTAGGCGACTTAGGATTCCTGCCTACGGAATATAAGGATATGATGGACAAGAAGGGAGCTTTGGCTACTTTTATGCAGATCGTGAAGTCCGTTTCGTTTATGGGCGTAGGTGGTAACGATACGAACAATCCTTACCAGAATCCGCAGATGAGTAGCATATATAACCAGTTCGGTGTATATGATCTTACTAATACGGATCAGATAAGATCCCGTATGGAAATGGCTTCTTACGCCTATATGATGGCTTATAGGATGATAGGTATATCCGAGCAGGCAATGGGTCAGTCAACCAGATACGAGAGTTCTACGGGCGTAAAACAGGGGGTTAACGCCACCATGTTACAGACCCAGACTTACTTTAATGATTTCGATGACTTCAAGAAACGGACATTGGATATTCATCTAGCCGTGGCTCAAGTATGCCAGAAGGAAGGATACGATTGGACCGTGATGTACAGGAACAGCGATCTTTCCTTGGCTTACATCAGTCTTACGGATAATAGCTTGTCGTTACGTCATCTTAATGTTATGGCTGTCTCTAATTCCAAGAAACGTCTGGAATTGGAGAATTTGAAACAATATATATTACAGACAAATACGTTAGGTAATGACTTACTTGATATCACTAGGATGATGAGCGCCAACTCAACGGCTGAGATGAATCAGATCGGAAGGGATGCTAGATCTTACGCCGATCGTGTAAGGCAAGAAGAATACCATAATCAACAGCGACTTGTCCAGCAACAAGCAGAGGCCGAGCAACAGGCACGTAATGATGAGCATGAGAAGGATAAGGAACTGGCTTATATCAAGGGCAACTTCGACTTAAGGGGTAAGAGCATAATGGCCGCCGGTCAAGCGGCTAGGACACAAGATAACGCAGAGGGTATGGATTATGTGGAAGCTATAGCGGATCGAGCCTTGAAGGAAAGGGATCTGGATATCCGTGAGGAGGATATGAGAACCAGACAGGCTAACGCCGAGGCTGAGCGAAGATCTCGTGAGGAGATAGAGAGAAGGAAGCTGGAATTAAAAGAAAAGGAGATAGACGCTAGGAACAAACGTTCTGATACAGATAGGTTTACGTCAATAATAAACAAGAATTGATTACAAGTTTTGTAAATATTTTTACAAAATCTGTAATCATTTTGGCGTAAAATTCTGTCATATACTATAATGGGTTTGATTTAATTGGTAATTGGATTAATAATACTTTTGTAAAAAGCAAAAAAGGAAATTGTATGAATGACATGGGTGATTTCGCTAAGGGTTTTAAGACCATGAGTGTCGAGGAACTTTTTTACCGTGGTGACGGTGATGGCGATAAGAATAATATCGAGGGTAAATATGATAAGGATGGTAATCCTATAGGTGATACCAAGGAAGAGCCTGCCGACGGCGGAGCGGCTGACGGTGGCGGGGATAAGGGCGGCGACGCTACCAACCCAGACCCGGATTCCTTTGGCGAAGGCGGTACTGATAATAATAACGTGGTATCAGTGTTTAACGGGAAATCTTTCTTGGAGAAGATGGCCGCCAGAGGTATCATCGACAGTATCGATAACCTTGATATTATGGTAGATGATAAGCCAGTCGATCTTTCTACTATCACAAAAGAAGATGATCTACTTGATATAGTGGAGGGATTGATCAAGGATAAGGCCGATGAGTTGTTGAAGGATAAGGTTGATACCGGTTCTATGTCTGACTTTATGAAGAAGATGATAGAGGTGGATAAGGCTGGAGGTAACGTAGGTCAGCTTCTAAACCAATATCAGAACATTCAGGCGCCGTTGGACAACCTTGATATGAGCAACAAGAATGATCAGCTTGCGGTCATCCAACATTATTATAAGATGTTGGGTATGCCGGAAGACGAGATAAAGGATAATATGGAGATGATGATTGGCAAGGGCGATGAGTTCATTGAGTCCAAGGCAAATAAGTTCCATGATATCCTGAAAAAGGAGATGGATAACCTTATCGAGGAGGAGAAGAAAAAATCCGAGAAAAGGAAACAGGAGTTGATTGAGCAGATGAAGATCTATAAGAAAGGTCTTAAGACATCTATAAGCTCAGGATTCCAGTTGACTGAAACGATGATAGGTAAGGCTGTCGATTTCGTTACCAAGCCGATAGACAATCAAGGTCATACGGCTATAGATAAAGCTTATTCGGAGGCTATCAAGAATCCGGACATGGCCGCTGATCTGGCTTTGTTCTTGATGAATAAGGACGAGTTCCTTAAACAGAAGACTAACAAGGCTAAGATGGAGGTCAATAAGAAGACCATCACTCTTCTTTCTGGCAATAAGGGAGGAAAGCAAAATAAGAATAATATCGATAATGATACTATAGAGGCTAACTTCCTTGATCTAAGTGGATCAAAGAGTGTATAACATTAAAAGATAGATAATTATGAACCCTTTTTTGACAAAAAGTTTTCCGGCTACCGTGAATGGCGATAACGTTATTGCCTTCACCGATGCCAAGAACTATAAGACATCGCTCGTAGAGCATAACTTAGGCTCATTGGCGAGCTGGTATTACGAGGATCCGGACAAGAATCATTTGGGTCTGTTGAACTTGTTCTCTAATATCGCCAACTACCCTGTTCCGATGTATATGGGTATGATTAATAACGGTGCTACGATTTCCGTTAACGGTATCGGTGCTTCTTTCCGTTATGATCTTCCCGTTACAAAGACATTCGCTGTAGTTACGGCGGAGGATACTTCGACTCATCATCTGAAACCGGGTATTGATGGAAGTTTGTTTGATATCGTTTTGAATACATCTGAGTTTACGGCTTATGATGTCATCACCTATGACGCCGCTAACGGCTGTAATATCCTTATATCTGGTGAGATCCCTTCAAAAACAGAAGGTGATTTGACGCGTTATTGGGGTCGTGTTATCGGCGGAAAGGCCAAATACTTCCCTAAAGAGAAATTACGTCCGGGTATCCGTTATTGGAAGATCGGTCATGCCCTTGGTGAGTACAGTACCCAGTTCTCTAAGGTATCTGGAGCTGACAAGGCCGGTTCCATGACTTGTGAGTTCCGTTTAGGAAACCACCGTGGTGTTGAGGGTGAGACAACTATGTATGCTGGTATGAAGTCCATGCAGGCCGCCCAGAATAGCACTTCAGAGTTCGTGGAGACTGCCCTTCGTCGTATGAATGCCATGAGAAGCGAGTATGAGGGTAATATTCCTGATTTGGCTATTATCGGCAAGACTGTTAATGGTAGACTTGATTTACGTACGGCTAAGGTAGCGTCCACGCTGGAGGTATTCTGTATGGCTGAGTTGGTTAAGCTGGAAGCTAGACAGTTGATGTGGCAAGAAGGTGGTATTATTATGGATCAAAATGGTCCTATCCATTTGAATGAGGGTATCTACCGTCAGCTTCGCCGTGGTTATACTATCTACTATAGTCGCCCGATGGGTATTACTAAGGATACTCTTATGGCTGCTGCCGCTTATGTTTTCCGTGGTCGTCAAGATCTTCCTATTACGGAGCGTAAGATTAAGTTCAAGGTAGGAGCTATGGCTATGGTCAACTTAGAGAAGTTGATTAGAGAGGCTTTCTTTACTACGTTGAGTAATTTGAGCTGGGGTATGGGTAGTGACCGTATGTTGCCTTCTAATCCTATCTCTGGTACTAATGATGCTATGATCTTAGGTCCGGTACAGGTTAAGGGCGCTTTTCTTCCCGGCATCGGAAATGTAGAGTTCGAGCACGATCCTTCTTTGGATTACGCTGACATGACAGATCGTAGCGAGTTAGTGAATGGCATGTATCCTAGATCCTCTTATTCTTGTATTATTGAGAATATCACTGACGCTGGATCGACTAACGCGTATTCCGCTATTCCTAATACGGCTAACGCTAAGTTAGGTAATATGAATAACAACGTATTCTATATCAAGCCAGAAGGCGTAAGCATGTGGTGGGGTTATGAGTACGGTCGTTGGGCGCACAAAGCCAACGGAAATGAGATCGTATCATCCTTGCCGGGCATGAAAGAGCAATTCTGGTGTCACTCAGCTTCCGCGGCTTGGGTTATGGATAACAGCAAGTTCTTGATCATCGAGCTTCAACCGAACTACTTCGGCTAAGTTTTTTTTCATATGTAATTTGGTTTTTAGAGGGGAGGATATTCCTCTCCTCTTTTTTTAGGAAAGTAACGCAAAAAAGGAAATGAAAGAGATTTTAAAATCAAAGAAGGTATTGGTCGAGGTAAACGGCTTCAATATCATGTCAGATACCTTGTATGAGGTAGTAGGTAAGCACGACGGAAGCGCTCCGCAGGCCTTCCAAGACGCCAATATAGCCAAGGCTCCGTTCCCGGAGAATGCTACTCACGTATGTTGCCCGTGGGATGATTTCTCAAAAGCCTATAATACGGGTTTTTATCCAAGATCAAGATGTTATAATGGTATGGATAAAGATGAGGTTGATAGGTTGGTTAATCAACGTGTCAATAATATAATGAAGCCTTTTGAGGATATATCTCAGAAGGATCTTTCCCAGACTAATCTAGAGTTTTGGGATGACGCTAAGGATAAGATATTCATGGGTAAGGTTTATAACACGGCTAATACCGTTGAGTTATTTTATTTATATCTGGCTGTATTTTCTGGCATGTTGACTCCTCAGGAAATGGATGGTGATCCTATTTTCATGAACTCCATGTTCTGTTTCATCGAGAAAGATAACGCTAAGGATTTCGTTCAGCAGCGTGAGATCAATAAGATGAATATCAGCTATAAGTTCATCAACGCCCTTAAGAAAGGTGATAAGGAACGCCAGGCTGTCATTGACCTTCTTCTGTACATCGGCATCGTGACCCGTCCTGATTTCACGGAGGATGATTATTACACCGGATCACTATCAAACTGGATGAACGAGAAGAAGACCAACATCGATTATCTGCTTGATATCTGGGATCGTTCATTGGAGGGTGATTTTAAGGAAGTTCTTGAGTTCTATCGTATCATAAACGTCCTTCAACGTAACGGTCGTATTAACATGACTCCATCCGGCTTGCAATATAATGGTCAGATCATAGGCCCTGACACCCGTACGTCCGCCGAGTTCTTGGCTACCAAGAAAGATCTTATCAGTGTAAAGGCTAATGTCTTGGATGAGTACGAGGAACTTATGTCTATTTCTAATATAGACGATAAGACCAAGAAGGTTAAGGATGTCAAGAAGAAGGAAGACGTAGGTGAAGGTGATAAGGTTAATACGGAGGAATGACGATGACGATCCAAGAAGCGTATCTAAGGTCTTTGCAGAAGAATGAGCAGAATCTCGCCAATGGTGGGATTAAGCTTGATCCCGGGAGGTTCGTGCTTTTGTTCAACGAGGCTCAGGATAGGTTGATAAGATACTATCTTAATAGGAAGGATGATGAGACCATCCGATCTATACAAACTCTTCTGGTATACTGGAAATCGCTTAATAAGATCAATCATATTGATGACCCCGAATCGACATCATTCGGTCTTCCTGATGATTATTTATGGTTCTCAAATATAAAAGGAGCGTTTTCTTATAATGGATGTGAGGTTGGAGATTTTGTCATGTGGGAGGCTAAGAACGAGAATGTCCATGAGCTTCTTGGGGATGATAACAATAGGCCTTCTTTTGACTATCGGGAAACGTTCTACACCATAGGTGACGGGAAGGTCGTGGTGTATGAGGACGGCTTCCTCACAGACGAGGTCAGGATGACCTACTACCGGAATCCGGTACGGGTGGATCTGGCCGGGTACATCAACGCCGCCGGTGGGCGGTCCACGGACATCGACCCTGAGCTGCCCGATCCTTTGGTGGAGGAGATTTTGGATATGGTCGCCAAGCAATTCAACCTTAACGAGAATGAACTAAGTAGATATAGGATGGATAAGGATAATGTGGCTTCCTTTAAATAAACAACGTTAGTTTTGATTGATAAGCCTGCCCAGAAATGGGTAGGCTTATTTTTTATCATCCTATGTATATTTTCTGGAATCGGAGATTTCTCCGACTCCAGAAATCGTAAGTATGATTTTTGTGTTTTACAAAATATTCAATATAATGATTTTATATTGGAATATTTTTTATCTATATATTTTTACGGTAAAACTTTTATTTATATATTTGCATCGTATTAAATAATTAAATATATATAATATGAAAACTAATGTTGTTATGATCTCCAAGGATAGGGATCTTTTTGGTGTTACTATCAAGCAAGACACTAAAACGTCTTTCATGTCGTTGACTGATTTACAGGAAGCCTATACCAGGAAAAGGATTCAGGAAGGATGGAATGATAAGAGGATAGAGAATATACTTTCTAACAAGGAAAGTGCTGAGCGAATATACTATATTCTTGAAAAACAAGGATATATGATAGAAACAGGATTTCCTGTTTTTATGGAAATGGTTGAAAAAGAGTCTCTTATAAAAGTAATGAAAAAGTTTGGCGCTTATAAGACTGTTGGTAGGGGCGAGAACAGGAGAACTATGTGTAATCCTTATATATGGGTTCTTGTAGCTATGGAATTGAACCCTATGTTGTATGCCGAGGTTGTTACGTGGTTAACTGATAAGCTTATTCTTAATCGAATAGAGGCTGGTGATAGGTATAATGCTTTGTCTAGGGCGGCTTCTAGATTTAAGGATGTAGATTATGTTAAGATCGCCAAGGGTCTTAATTATATTGTTTTTAATATCCATGAAAGTATGATCAGGAATAAGGCCACGGAAGCTGAGCTGAAGGAATTGGAGCAAACACAAGGCAATCTTATATGGGCTATAGATATGGGTTATATAAAAAGTTTCGATGAACTTGTTGATATGATGAGGAAGATGTATAAGAAAAAGTGGCTTAAATAATGTTTTTACAAAAAATGTAATTTATTTATATGCCTATACACTCGTGATTGTGTTTTATTGTCGTGAACTTGTTTATTATTATGTTTGCGTTAGGTAAATATCCGAAATAACATTAAAACAATATGATTTAATCAAAGTTTTAATGTACCCGAAAGGATCCGGTTATTAGCCTAAGCCTTGAGACAGAGGCTACGTTATTTGAGAATATATAGTTACCAAGGAATGTTTGCCCAAGTTCCTTGCTCTAAGGCAAGTGATTAAATAGGAGTAGTGTATTTGCGAAACAGTGTTGCTTGCGAAAAACCTCAAAATAACATTGGCGATGGGTACTAACAGGGTTTTACCCTGACTTATGTTGAATAAACATTGAATTAGTTTGTAAAATGGTGTATGTACAAGACATAGATGGTAAACCGATGATGCCTACGACAAGGCATGGGAAGGTTAGACGACTGCTAAAAGATAACAAAGCGGTCGTTGTAAACACATGTCCTTTTACCATCAAATTAACGTACAAGACATCCGATTACAAACAGGAAATTGTGTTAGGCGTCGATGCCGGAACCAAGCATGTTGGTTTATCCGCTACGACGAAAAGCAAGGAGCTTTACAGCGGTGAGGTTATTCTTAGAAATGATGTTGTAGAACTTTTGTCTACAAGAAGAGAGTCGAGAAGAGCGAGACGAAATAGGTTGAGATATAGGAAGCCTCGTTTTGAAAACAGGGTGAAAAGCAAACGTCTAGGATGGGTAGCACCTTCGGTGAGACACAAAGTTGATGCTCATATCCGTGTTATCGACAACATCTGTTCTACCCTGCCGATATCCCGTATCATCGTCGAGATTGCCCAATTTGATACACAAAAGATCAAGAATCCTGACATCTCCGGTAACGAATATCAGGAAGGAGATCAACTTGGTTTTTGGAATGTCAGGGAATATGTCCTGGCAAGGGATGGGCATAAATGTCAACATTGTAAAGGAAAGTCGAAAGACCCGATCCTGAATGTTCATCACATCGAATCTCGTAAAACAGGAGGTGATTCACCATCCAATCTCATTACCTTGTGTGAAACTTGTCATAAGGAATATCATAAAGGGAATATCGATTTGAAGGTGAAACGAGGCAAGTCACTTCGTGATGCTGCGGTTATGGGAATCATGAAATGGAAGTTGTACGAGGAGTTGAAATCGAGATATCCAAACGTTTCAATGACTTTCGGTTACATCACGAAATACAATCGGATTAAATACGGAATAGAAAAATCCCATACATCCGATGCGTTTGTCATTTCTAGGAACTTCAATGCGAAACGAATTGAACGTCAATACTTGAAGCGTTTAATTCGTAGACATAACAGGCAAATACATAAAATGAAAATTTTAAAAGGAGGGAAGAAGAAAAACAATCAAGCTCCTTTTGAGGTTTTCGGATTTAGATTGTTTGATAAAGTATTGTATAACAATGAAATATGTTTTATTTATGGAAGAAGAAAATCGGGATGTTTTGACATTAGGGATTTCGATGGTAAGAACTCTAAAAATGTTACATATAAGAAGCTAAAACTCATTAGAGGAAAGAGATACCCAATTATATTAAAGTAAATGAACTGATTTAATAATTTTAATAAAAAAACGAATTATGTTGCACAGACCGCAAGACCGGGTACTTTTCGTACCCCCGCACGCTAAGATGGTGGATGTTGATTCCATCTTCTTGAAGGAAGGACAGATCGGTATTTATGATACTAAGGAGACTTCCGAGAACGGTTGTAAGGCCGTGATTGATTTTACCGGTAAGCCTCGTAATGACAAGCGTTATGAGATCCGTATCGGTCGTAATGAACAAGCGGCTTCCCGTTCTATATATGACAAGGATTTTTCCACGCCTCTGTTCTCGTTGAATGAGATCACCGAGATTTACGCTTCTTGGCCGAAGAAGGATCACGCTTATGTCGATGACGTTATCTTAGGATACAATGGTGTCTCTGACGACACGGCTTTCTCCGTTTCCAAGGGCGACCGTATCGTTATCCGCTTGATTCTCGCCGGCAGGGCTTTCGAGCTTCTTGGCTACGAGGAAGGTCGTGTTGAGATCAATGACGCTATCCTTTTGGATGATTGCGACAATACCCCTAATCAATGCGAGGAATGCGATCCTTGCGAGGAGGTTGATTTGTTACCCGCCGTATTGAAGTGTATCGAGCGGATGAAGAACCAACCTATCGCAGGTGGTGGCAAGGTATCTGATTATATTGATATCACTCCGGTCACAAGATGTACTAACGAGGCTACTGAGCCTGATACGGAGGACGTGAACTTCTATTGCATGGAGGTATGCGATACTGGTGATGATCTGGCGTTGGCTGAGGTTCGCGCTCAATATCCAGGATTGAAGATCGTACGTGAGACTATCGAGGGTAGCATGTCACGTTATAAGGTGATGAAGAAAGGCGCTAAACCGGCTGATTATACTCAACGTCTGATCTCTATCATGAAAGGATGTACGGATTGTCCTCCTAACTATACCGAGGTTAAGGGTGGTTATCTGTATTCTATCTCCTTGGAGGATGACGGTGTTGATATGTCTACTACGGTGGAGTCATTGCCTAACGTTGTAGCCGATACGGTTAATAAGATGAGTCAGATCAAGGGATCAGGTTTGTATATTGCCGCTACTTCCAAGAAATTGACGGATGAGGAGATCTCTACTTTCGTGGAGGCCAATCCTACGGCTATTATCTACTATGTGGCTAAGACATCCGATATGTGTGAGAATCCTACGGTTCGTACCGCTTCTTGGTCAGCTTGTGGTTCTTGTAAGGTATCCACCGAGAAGTATTATATCACGATCCCGGATGATGAGTGCGGAAACAGTGCGTTGGAGGAAATCAAACAGGCTTTCCCGGAACTGGAGATCACTGACTACGGTACTCCTGCGGCTTGCCAGCATAGCTTCCAGACAACGGTATATACTAACATGTTGTGTGATGAGTGCGACAAGGTGTTCGAGGGATTCTTCACCAGCGAGGCTCCGGCGTCCTACCGCAACCGTATGTGGAAGAAATTGGAGTCGGCTCAGGAACTTGGCACTAACTGCAAGTGCGGTATCCGTTTCCGTGGTAAGGAAATGTTATTATCTCCGTCAGAGTGCTTGATGGATAAAATGACTTATGTAGAGGATAGCGTTGAGATCGTTGGCGCTAGCGGAGGTTATCCTGATTCTCTTGACGAGGGGTCTCCTATCTGGTGGGATCAACTTCATTTCGAGAGACTGTCCAGCAAAGCGCCACGTACTCATGTCGGCGGTAATATGATGGATGACGAGTTGAAGGGCTATGCTCATTTCAACGGTTTCCCGAAACATCAGGATTTCATGGGACGGACGTTCATGAATGAATACAGCCGTGTTGAGCAAACAGCCCAATACGTGGACTTCCAGATCACGATTAATCCTCATAGGTACTCTCAAGGATTCGGAAAGGTTATCGCCGACGATCCGGTTAATTTGATCTTACGTGTACGCTATGGCGCTCATGAGGGTGTTCAGGAGATGATTAACATGATCGGTGCTGCCGCTGGTCTTGGACCGGCCATCGTAACTGAGCCGAAATAAAGAACCTTTTTTGCGTTCATATATTTCCTAAAGGGGAGAGATTCAATTCTTTCCCCTTTTTTATTACCTTTGAAGCATAAGAATTAAAATGTTGTAATATGTCAGCTATTAATGAGTATCTAAAGAGACTTGCTTCCATATTTGGTAGCATGGGTTTCTCCATTCCGCCAGATGACTTCTCAGGTGTTGTCATAGACGGAAAGACGTATCCGGTCATGATGAGGAATGACGGGTGTTACGTGTACTTCGATGATAAAGGAGTAAAGAGACTTGTAAGCGAGGTTCCTAAAAAGGACTATCAGTTCATTAACATCAAGGACGCCCGTGTGTCGATCGTCAACCAATGTTATCGTACTCCGGGAGGTCAGGTAGAGGCTCGTATCCATACCTATATGAATAATAAGGGTGAGATATTGGCCGAGAAGATATTTATCATCAACTCTTCAGATGTTGATACGCCTATTGGTACGGAATTGGATAAGATTCCTGCCGAGTGGGTAGCTATAGATTGTAGAATAGCGGAGATGACCGATCGGGAGTTGATATTCGTAAGTAAATGTTACGCCACGGAAGGGGGCAAGGTTCAGATCGAGGGCGTTGAGTCAGTAGACCCCCGCCTGAACCCGGAGGTATCCCATTATGAGGTGGTGAATACGACTGACGATAGCAATCCTATCGGTACGGAGTATGATAAGATACCCGATACATGGAGTCGTATAGTATGTGATTTCCCGGACATGACCCAAAGGGAGATAATACCGGTGCTTAAATGCTTTGATACCGGGACCGGAAGGGTACAGATAGAGGGGTATAAGATATTTGATTACGAGATGGGTACCAGAAAGGAATGGTATCGCGTCAAGCAAAGTACCGATCCTGAGAATCCGGTAGGTAAGTTTATCACCAGCATAAGCGATGACTGGGTTGAGGTTGTTTGCGACTTCACGGATATGGAGGACCGGGATATTGAGGTAACTGTAGAATGTTATAAGACACCGGCCGGTAAGGTGAAGCTGGAGGTTATCACGTCATGGGACGGGAATATAGGAGTTAGGGATAAGAGCTATAAAGTCCTGGAGACTACCGATCCGTCACAACCTGAGGGCGCCAGCTTCAGTTCCTTGCCAGATACGTGGGTAAGGACTGTCTGTGATTTCGACGATATGGAGGAGCGTGACATCAGGTCTTATGTCGAGTGTTATGACGGAGGCAATGGCAATGTCAAGCTTCGTAGGTTGGTTTCTTATGACTCCAAGATAAAGGCAAGATACGTCCGCTTCGAGGTGCTTGAATCGGATGACGCCGGCTTCGTTCCGGGGGCCGAACTGGCTACCCTCCCGGACGGATTCTCTTTGGTGTCTTGTGATTTCACGGATATGGAAGATAGGATGCCTATTGATATCGAGGAGTGTTACAAGACATCAGCCGGAAGCGTGCGTATGAGACATGTGGTGTCTTATGACGGTGATCTTGGGAAAAGAAACCAGTTCTGGGAGATTGTGGACTCGTCTGATAATAAGTATGGGCTAGGAAATAGGATAAATAATATCCCTGCGGATTTTATCCGTGAAAGGTGTGCTCTAGAAAGGTTGGATGATCGTATTACCAGAAATGCGGTAGAATGTTACTCGACACCTGGAGGATCGGTAAGGATTAAATCCACTTACATTATCAACCCTTTAAATCATATTAGGTCGTATAATCATCATGTATTGAGTTCTACAGATAATGATATCCATGTTGGTACTCAATATGCCTCTTTGCCATCTAATTTCGCCCGTATCGAGTGCGAGGAGCCGGATTATATGGATCGACTTATCGATACCACTGAGACTTGTTATGATACCGGAAAGGGTACGGTGAAGATCAGGAGACAGGAGTCGTTGAACGGAAATCTGGATGTAAAGACTTTCGACTATAAGATCGTTGAGTCTACCGACCCAGATCATCCTATCAATACTACCCCTACGCAGACGGTTATTAACGGCTGGACGGTTATCAGTTGTGATCTTAATATCATGGACGTGGATGATTGTTATGAGATCGGTGGTCATAAGATACATTTGAAGGGATTCAGGACAGTCAATCCGGCATTGCAGGATATTAAGTCTATATTGTATGTCGTGTACTCTGATCATCCTGATTATAATGTAGGTGATGAGCTTACGTCTATACCGGATGGGGCTAAGGTGACGATCTGCGATTACGCGGATAAGAGCCAAAGACATATGGTTCCGGTGCGAGAGTGCTATGAGGTGGCCGATGGCCGGTTCTATGTGGAGGGGAGCCGGTTGATTGATAACAATATGGTCGTAGAGCGGACGTCGTTGATGGTGATGGAGTCATCCTCTCCTACCTACCCGGTGGGGACTACGCTGACCGCCATTCCTGTTGGCGCTACTATCGTGGCTTGTTTATGTCAAACCTGTTAATCTGAACGGCTATGGTTAAAGTATGTAATGATTATTTTATGATTGACGCCTTAGCTGGAGGTCAGGTCGTAAGAAAAAGGAAATATCGTCGTGAGAATACGATGATAGGATATAAGTGGTATGATTATAATGGGGTCGAGGTAACTGACCCCATTGAGATATCACGTCTTGACGGATTGGCTACTAAGCATCAACGTGTTGATGAGGCTTATGATGATCATGCCATTTTCATGTCGTCAACCAATTACGTTAACAGCGTTTCCGGTATACCTATGGATAAGCATATGGTTGTCGTTGAATGGAGGCCGGATAGCGAGCAGGGCTTTGTAACCATGGCTCATGATGAGGGTCTTGATGGGGACAGCTATTATATAGTTGTTATCAATGCCGGAGATAAGCAGGCTACGATCTACACCCCCGTGGACCCTGAGGATCCAAAGGATGGGACTTCCCGTGCGGTTGATGGCGATAACGTTTCCGTTGGCGGATCATATGTCTCTATATCCCCCAAGCAAGTAGAGAGGATAAGGGCTACTTTCCGTGATGGTAAATGGTATTATGAGTTAGTCACAAAAACATATCCTAGTAATACTGGAGGCATTAAGATCGGGGATGTTGATTTTGTGACGTTCAGATATTTATGGGAATCAAGTTCCGGAAGGGACTTGGACACGATGACGGAAGCCCTTAATTCTAATGTTCCCACCATAGATAATCTTGCTGTAGGTTGGTCTGGTCCCGGAAATGGAGATAGCTCTGTTAGAGAAGTTCTTAAATGGGGTGGTGATAATACCGGTTCTGGTAAGGAATGTGTTTGGATGTCGGTGAAGGATTTAAGGGCTAAATATTATGATATCCTACCTGAAGAGACGTATTTCATGGCCTACGCTACATGGTTTGGATCTAAAGGTACGGGTAAATGTTCTTTTGAACTTGTTGGATACAAGGGAGGTACGATGAGCCAAGATGGATATAATTTCATCAATACCGGTGGATCTGTGGTGTATCAAAATACGTATGATTTTGTTTGTCATACCAGCAAAGGCTCATCTACGTATAAGACATCCTACGAGAAGGTGGCTCGTGTTACCTACAATAAGCTCACTAACGAGGTTTATATGTCCATCGGTGACGCTATAGATCAGGAGGATAATTATGATAAGTTAGAGCGAGAAATCAATAATATAAAGGAAAGACTTAGCGATGTCGAGAGCGAGTTGGCTGTCGTAAGACGTATAGCTGAGGGCAAGAACACGGCGTATATCTTTGATACGGTCGATGCCATGAATGAGTGGCTGGCGGTCCCGGAGAACACGGCTAAGCTCCGTGTGGGGGACAGCTTCTGGATCAGGGAGCAGGAGGTACCTGATTATTGGTGGGATGGAACTCAGGCTTTAGAGCAGGAAGGTCCGAAGGTTGATTTATCTCCTTATTATACGAAAGACGAGATTAATAATATTGTCAATGATATCAATCAGAAGATAGAGGATAAGAGTACGTCTATTATCTTCGATACTTATATCCAGATGAAGTCTTTCGTGGATGATCCAACTAACGCCGATAAGCTTAAGGAAGGTACCATCCTGTTGATACGAGAGAAGAACGTACCTGATTATTATTACGATGGTGCTGGGATAGTTAAGATGGAGGCCGATGTAGAGCAATGTCTTTACGTTACTTTGGCTAACAAGCCTACGGAAAGCACTATAAGTTATACTCAAGATCGGGAGGTGACTAATTTCGCTCCGGGTGCTATAGCTAGATGGGTTGACGCTGACGGCAATGACGTGTTTTATAAGCTTGTTGAGATAGTAGGTGGTAAGGCTAAGTGGATTACGTTGATTGATACAAGATATGGTAATGTTACGTTGCAAAGCACTTATGACAAGAACTATGAGATCGTGAATATCGTATCTGGGTCTAGGTTACAGGCTATAAATAGCGAGAAGAATGATATCAAGTTCGTTAATAGTGCTACGGGTAACGTGACTGTCGTGTTGAATGGTACCGTATCAGGGGGAGCCAAGAAGCTGGTGAGTATGCTGGCGGTGAACGAGGTAGTCTTGACCCCCGGGGCGTCGGTGTCGTTTACCCGGAACGGCGATGAGTTCGTGCTCACCGAGTTGTTTGGCGTTACTATCTTCCCCGATCTGGCGGATGCCAATCGTGAGGGAGAGTGGGTTATGAGCGTAGGCATAACCGGAAAACCGATCCTTATGGAGGTAAAGGAGATGCGTAAATGGGACGAGAGCATAACCAAGGAGCTTACGATAGATGAGCTTAACGAGAAGTTTCCTAACGTGGATATCGGATTCGCCGTCGTATGCAAGACCATCAACAAAGTATATGAGATGGTTAATGGATATAAGGAATGGGTGTCTTATGATATAACCTCAATAAATTAATGGTATGGCTTTTTTAGTAGGATACGACACGGTAGCGTCCTATGTCACGTTTATAGTGAATGAGGACAGGTTCCCTTGTTATGATGGTAAGGGTGCTGATTATATACCCGATCCGATAATATCAGCGGATGCTTTTAATCGCAGTCTTAGGTTCTCGACAAGAAAGCCAGGATTCGTGGACGTTGATTGGGGAGACGGGACAAAGGATCAATATCCTTTAGTTAAGGTATCTGATGGTAGTTATAGGATTATATTCAGGTCTCTTGACATTGAGTATAAGAAGAATCCGGATGATACCGTATGGTGGTATAAGAAAGAGGATGGCTCACAATACATACCGGTTCCCCCACATAAGTATAGCGATATCAGGCGTAGGGAGGTTACGATGAGGTTCTCTAACTTAATTGATGGGGAATTTAATATGGATGGTATTGTCCTTCATGAGTTCCCTATAACTAATCTTCCTGATATAACTTATTTTGCTGTGGTTAGATCCGTTTTAAAAAATGGAGATATTCCATATGACAGGATAAGCAAGAGCGTTAATCTTCGTAATATACAGATGGGAGTTTTTTCTCATTCTGGTGTATGGAGTAATTGGCCAGAAGGTTTTTTGAACATGAAAAACCTGAGGTATTTCGGATGCAATAACGTTTTTAATTTCGGGGATGATCCTGATTCTAATTGGAGAAGGTTCTCTGAATGGAAGAATCTTACCGAGTTTAATTTCAATTGGTGTAACATCCCTTCTTATGATCCGGCTTTTAATTCTATTCCGGCTGTGGGTATAAATATTATAAGCGATAGGAATAATATACCTGTATTTGATGAGGTGGATAAGGTGGGGGATGATAAGGCAGGCGTTTATTTTATGGGTAATGGTAGCTCATGGAAACAAGATCTGGTAGGAGGGAAGTTGAACAAGATTCAGCGGGCATATTGTTCTTCAAGTACGGTGCCGGTAGACGATCTTCCGGATTACTTGTATGAGATAAGGGAATTTAGGGTATGGAATTTGCGTGATGGTGGTAGATTTATAAATACGCAGGAGAGGGCTGATACGTTCGTTAACACGTTTTATGATAAGATGATGTCCTGGGATTATATAACGATGTCACAGATGGCTTCTGACGGTAACAGGAATCAGTTTTATAAACTTACCTTAGATTTATATGCTGCCGTAGCTCCTACTAATAAGAGACCGTCTGGCGTTTATCAGGCTCCTGATGGGTTTGTCAAGGGGGTTAGTAATGGTAATCCTACGACGCCTATGGAGAAGGTGTATGTACTTACCAACAACTACGGGCAGACGTGGATCTTGGCACCTGCCCCGGCTTCTAAGGCTGCCCTTACGAGGGCACGGCGGGCGGGGAAGACCAGGATCACCCCGTTCGTCCTTGGCGTAAAGGACGGCCATGTATCCGTGTTCAGCGGAGATGTATTGGATGATAATATGAGTAAGTATAATTTCGCCGACAAATACGAGGCCATAGATATCTGCAACGATCTAGGATTGGACAGCTCGCCGGTTGTCGAGTATTTCAGGAGAATAGAGGAGGGAGAGGTATGAAGTTGATATGTAAGGATACGAATAAAGGGTCTATAACCTTTTTTACTAAAGGCAAATACGCTTTTAGGGGAGTTAACAGGAATGATACTACTGATGATGTGCCTGATCCTATATTGGATGGTAATAATTATAATGAGACTATAGGATTTTATTCTAATGCTCCCGGCATGTGCGAGGTTGATTGGGGAGATGGGAATAAAGAGCAATTCCCTTTTGTAAAGGCTAGGAGTGGATCTATATATGGTCAATATAGGTTGATGTTCAGGAGAAGGGATATAAGTTATCGTAAGAATCCCGACAGTCACCCATGGTGGTTTTATAAGGATGACGGGAGTGAGTATATCCCTGTCCCCAATCATACTTATGATGATGGCATGGATAAGGAGCGTGTGATATCCATGTCTTTTACCAATGATGTTACGATGATGGAATCCTATAGGATTATGATGGTAGGTTTCCCTATACTTGATATGCCTAGCCTTATCAATATAATTATAAATATTCCTGGGGATCGTACCATAACAGATATACCAAAGGATAGGATAATGAGATCGGTAAATATAGAGCGTATAACATTAAGTGAGTTTGGTGTGGATACGTTGACGTCCATCCCGGAGGATTGGAATAGACTAACTAAATTGAAAGGTCTGAATTTGTCCAATTCTATTGACTTTAGTGATACCGAAGCTTCCAATATAAGGAAATTCCCTTCCATGTGGCATAATTTGGAGATATTGCATTTAGCTGGTGGAAGGGTAAGGTTATATCCTAAGGAATGGTTATCATTCAATAATTTAAAAGAATTGTATTTAAGTCCTGGTAATGCCACATCATCGTTTGATCCTAACACATGCCCGGCTATGGATGAGGTGGATAAGATAAATTCTAGTTTAAAGATTTTCGATCATATAAATAGATGGTATGGGTCTGTCGTGAGTTGGCATCCGTATATGAGTGGTAAGGGGTTGGAAAACATTGAGCGTATCGACGCTTCATACGGTTATAGTAATATAGATGTAAGTAATCTCCCGGATTATATATATGAGATGAGGTCTATGAATAGCTTTTATATGTATCGCAGCTTGTCAACCCAAGGTCGATGTGATACGTTTATATCGACATTATATGAGAGGGTGATGGGATTTGATTATCTCACTATGTCTTCCTCTGCTTCCGATGGCAAAAGAAATCAGTTTTATGGATTGTATCTAAGTATGTATTCAGCTTCCAATCCTGATGATAAAAGACCTAGTGGCGTATTACAGGCACCTTCTGGTTTTATAAAGGGTCAGTCTAATGGCTCTCCGTCGACTCCTATGGAGATGGTTTATGTGCTTATGAATAATTATAGATGGAGGTTTAGTATGGCGCCAGAGGATTCGGTGTTAAGGTCAATACGATCTTCTGATATTGACACGAGGTCGTATAAGCCATATAAGCTTATCGTATTTGACGATGGGCGTACCTTTGTAGGCAATGGAGATGTTTTAGCTCATGATACGGATAAGGTATTATCGTTTGGGGGTCAACCAGAAGGGGAGTTTTTATGTGATTCTATGGGATTGGACAGGAATGTTATTGTAGAATATTTTAACAAGATAGGTAATGGCTAAGACATTATATAAATACGAGGCATCATCCAACAAGTTCGTGTGGTTCACTACATGGGATAGGGCACTTAGAAATTATTATACCGATGATTATAATTATGTACCTGATCCTGTCGTTGGTAATCCTTATAATACGTTTGTCGAGTTTAGATCCAGAAAGCCCGGTATGGCTAATGTGGATTGGGGGGATGGAATAAAGGAGCAGTTTCCTATGACCAAGGTTCAAGGGGAGGATAATTATCGTATTATATTCCGTTCTTTAGCGATACAACATAAGAAAAATCCCAATACTACGTGGTGGTTCAGGAAGGAGGATGGATCGCAATACGTACCTGTGGATAATCATGCTTACGCTGATGGGAGGAGGGACGTACAACGTGCTGTGTCGATAGATTTTACTTGTGATATTTATTATGCCAATATCCAAGTTTGCAAGATGACATCTTTCCCGATTGTGGATATACCAGGACTTGAGTTTTTGATCGTATCCCATACGCTGTATGTTAATGACGGTATACCTGTAGACAAGTTGTCAAGATCCAAAAAGTTAATTTATATCGATCTTCAAAATATAGGGCAAAGAATGACCGTAATTCCTGAGGCTATAACCAGCAAGACAGAGGTATATTATTTAAATATGTTTAATATGCTTGATCTTAGGGATATAGAATCTAGCGGAATAAGGAATATAAAGAATATGAAAAATCTTCAAACCCTTGAATTGTCTTCATGTTATTTGGATAGGTATATAAAGGAGTTTAATGATCTTCCTAAATTAACTTCGTTGAGAATACATCCTGGCCCTTCTGATATGTGGAATTATTTTGATATAAATACCCTTCCTTTTTTCGAGGTAGATAAGATAAATCCTAACATTACTGATTTTTATTTTTTAGATGACTGGGTAAGTGGAGAAAGGAGGACGGGTTGGAATGATGATAATATGTCTGGAAGGGGATTGGAACATCTTACTAGTTTCATTGCAGCTCATAGCAATAGTCTTAGAATGGATAAGCTTCCGGATTATATTTATGAGATGAGGGCTATTACATGGTTTAACGTGAATGCATCCACTCATAGCCAACAACGATCAGATGATTTCGTGAACTCTTTCTACGACCTTGTTGTAGGATGGGATCAGATTACTATGACATCCGTGGCTAAGGATGGGAAGAGGAACCAGTTCTATAGTCTTTCGGTAAGCATGTATGTTGCTGCTTATCCAACCGAAAACCAGCGTCCTTCCGGCACGGAGCAGGCCCCAGAGGGATTCGTGAAAGGCTCGTCCAACGGGTCTCCCGCTACACCTATGGAGAAGATATATGTATTAAAAAATAATTACGCCCAGAAATGGACGATAAAACCAGCTTGACATGAATAGGAATGATATTATAAAAGAACTTGGATCGTATTTTGATATAGTGGAATTGGTGTGTCCTCATACGTACAATAAGTGGAAGGACAGATCGTGGCAGTTTCTTGATACAGCGTTTCTCCATAATCTTCTTATATTACGGAGGGATATAATCAAACAGCCTATGTATTGTAATAATTGGGACAAGCAGGGGCAGTTTTCCCAACGTGGTCTTAGATGCAACATCTGCCAGATAGTCAAGGATAAGAAAGATGTTTATCTATCCGCTCATGTGTTGGGTAAGGCTGGGGATTTCGATGTCAAGTCAATGACGGCGGAACAGGCCAGAGGCTTGATTTTGGATCATCAAGATATGTTACCATATCCTTTCCGGCTTGAAGGGAAGGTGGGTTGGTTGCATTTTGACAGCCTTGATACGAGGAACGGTATACACGCCGTGGTGTTTTAGGTACTTAACGGTATAGTGGTTAACTTTGCGTATATGGTATAAAATGAAAGACAAAGACATGATAGAGCGAGTGGGGGCTTTATGGAATATAGCGCTTGCGTATGGTGCTTCTTGTTGGGCTTACTTCCAGCCAGTGCATCATTTATTGACTGTATTACTTATAGTATTAATAGCGAATTTTTTGGCTAGGTTAGCGCAAAGCGTAAGGGGCTGGAAGCTCCGTAGAAGCCGTAGGAGGAGGTTTAGTTTCAAGAGATGGTTTAGGGAGGTCAGGTTTACTGATATTCTTAAGGAGTTCGCTTTGTCTTGTTTTATAGTAATGACATTATGTGTTATATATAAGACGTTATACCCGATCGAGGAGGAGGCTAGCATGATACTTACCGTTACCAAATATGGGGTGTATATAGCCCTTGTTGGATATGTGATGCTTTTCTTGAATACGATAGGGGATGCTTTCTCTGACGCTTATCTGGTTAAGGTGTTCAAGGCTGTATTCAAGAGAATAAACGTATTCAAGATGTTTGGCTTCTCTAAAAACATACCTGACGAGATGTTTGACGATATAAAGAAGATTGCTGATGATAAGGTTAAGGATAAGTCTTAAGGCTGTTTTTTGTTTAGGTCTGTCGCTATTCCTGTCCTCTTGTGGAAGCAGGAGGCAGGTTAGCGACACGTCTATAGATAATCGTTTGATAAGCAGGATAGAGACGATGATTGATGAGGTCATGGACCGGAAGATCGTAGAGATCAGGACATCTGATCTTAATGCTGATATTGTCATAACTGAGAGGAAATTCGATACTACGAAGGAGGTGGATCCATCCACTGGGGAGCGACCCGTGTCCTCCCAGACGGACGCTCATATCGTCATCGGTCGGCGGGATAGCACGGTGACGGTCGATTCCCTTGGCATTGATAAGACGATTACCGGTGTTAAGGATATTGACAAGAAGACAGACATCGAACATAAGGACGTAGATGATAAGAAGGAATCAAGATGGCCTATAGTGTGGATAGTAGCTGGTATCTTGATGATATTGTTGGTATTGGTGTATATATTGAAGAAGATAAAGATTTTGTAATTATATATTATAAAAAAAGGAACTATGATCTCTCACCGTTCCTTATCTAATTAGTTTTTAAAGGATATGCAAATAGCATAGAGGTCAGTCCCGGATTCGAACCGAGGTATATGGTTTTGCAGACCACCGACTAAACCGCTCATCCAACCGACCGCATCGCGAATATAAAATTTTGTCTTTGACCAGACAACTTCTTTGACCAGATTTTTTACTCAACTAGAAACTGCCTTGAAGAAAATACCTTATCTAGTAAATACCAGGTGAGGTAATATTTTTTGAAGTTCATCTCTGTTGACACCAAAGGGAATGTGGCGGCTCCGTAAGGCAGGGCAGGAGGTATCCCCACACGGCCGGCCAGGAGCGGAGCGACTCGTAGCCCGCCTCCCTTTTCCCCTTGGCGTATTACGCTTAAGCGTTGGAAAGAAGTAAACATATCAATATATTAACGTCTGATGTAGGTAGTAGTTTGTCGATCAAAGATCCATCGATAACATAAGTAGGTGTCAAAAATACACTAAATTAAATCATTGATATATATATTATTAAGATCTTAGATTTTCAATCTACTACAGATTATTAGGTTAATGTATTTAAGTTATAAACTTTAAATGATAACAAAGCGTCAGCTAACTCTTTTTAATCAATCAATTTATGAGATAAATAAATAAAATCTTTATAATGAGATTCCCTTCTTAAAGGAGCAAAAGTTCCTTATATTACATGTCACAAAATAGACAACTGTGTTTATAAAAGAAGGTGGATAAATAAATGCATCTCTTTTCTTAACTATCCCTACGATAGTCTCCCTACGCAATGTCTAAGTTGGATTTCGACCATAGCGATCGCCGTAAAAATCCGTGATCATAAACAAAAAAATGAGTACTTTCACAAGCACTCATTTTGAAATGACAAAAAATATAGTACCTTTGTACTATAAACAAAGTTAACATATGGCAAAGTTAACATTATTATTTGACCAATTCGTCTCTTCTTCCGAAAAAAAGAGGATGTCAGATGAAAATAGGGCCTTGAGGAGGGATTCCGGCAAGGTCATCCTGCCTTATTTGTTTAATGACAACGCTAATCCTTGTTGCGATAACCCTAGGATAAAGCGTCAATCATCATCCAGATCAGAGATATTAGAGAAGCCGATATCGGAGACACTGATAGGTCTTCTTATTATATGCCTTGACCCTATAAGGTTCAGGGTGTTAGGAGTACAGTACAATATCAAATGGTTTTACTATTTTGTTGATGAGATAGTGCGCTATTATATCAAGCATCAACGTCTTGGTGGCGATAATCTCGCCTATCAGGTAAGGCTTGTCAGGTGGCTTCTGCTTAGTTACGTGAACGTGGCTATCGTCCATGGCTATTATGCTATGGTGAGAAAGGCGAAGAAAGAGCATCCTGATCTCTTCGTGCATAGCAATAAGGCTAGGTATTATTATTGGGATAGGTGTCCTTTAGACTACCACAAGCTAGAGGACGAGCAAAATATAAACAACCCGACCTATAAGGCTCATGAGTGTAACAGGAAGCGCTCGGAGGACATCAAGCGTGTTGTTTATGATTCTATGGATTCGATCAGGAAACGTGACCTTAAGGATTTTGTGTCTTCCAAGAACAATGGGGTGAGCATTTATTTTAAGGAAAAGGTTCAGAACAAGGTCAGGAAGAAGGGCTTTGGTAATGTCAGTATCAAGACCATAGAGAGGGCTATAAAGAGCTATTTAGATGAGCGTTGTGTCACTTTCTCCGAGTTCGTCGATGGGGTGAGGAAGTTGGATAGGAAGATAAAGGAAGTCAAGTCCGCTTTTGACAAGGTTAAAAGGATTAAGATCTTTGGCGTCAAGGCTTATGATTATGTGTCTGGAGATGAGATAGTTGATGAGTTTGGTATGGCTGCGTTGTCTGATGAGGTGTGGATTCCTGATAATAGCACACCGTTCCTTGACGATTATATTGAATTGCAGTATTTGTCTAACAATTTTAATTTCTAATATTATGGTTAATATAAAATCACATGACTTTTATACGGTGTTTGATGATAAGAAGCAACTTTTTAAAGTATCATCATTATTTGATTCTTTAGATGAATCTGAAGATATAGTCAAAGATTTGATGGATTCTGGCACATTCATGTATGTTGTTGACGAACGACTGTCTATGATATGGGTGGATATATTTATGATGATAGAGCTTCTTGGGGAATATGATGGTGGGGATGTTAAGGATTTGGCTATTAAATGCTCTTCTCTCTATTTGAGAGATAAGGTGATGCGTTTAATTGTCGATTATGTCAATTGCGATTCTGATGATTATGATGATAGCGTTGATCCTATATTGAGTTATTGTAGCAATCTTATTCATAGTGGTGATGGGAATATTGATTATCTGCCATTGTCCGACATGGTAAGTTTGAATGTAGGGAATTATATGTCAGATGACATGCTGAAGCTATTTGATATTGCCAAGGAAGACACTCGCATAATATCTATATTGTTTGTTTTGTTAAGTAGACCGTATGTTGACGATTATGGTTTTTTTACTCTTACTGATTTGCTTTCTATGATGATTGACAAAGGTTTTATTGGTGATCGTGATGATATAGTGAATGCCTTAGGGTTTATCTTAAAGTAGATTTATTGTATTGGTATGACCCTATTTTGTATCTTTGCTTAAAAGTAGTAAAGATGAATCAGATAAATATCATACCGAAGATAATTCATGATAAGTTTGCCGCAAGGATTATCATGGATGATTATGATATAGAGAAACCTATCGTTATTACTGTCGTGGCCAGACGTAACGATGGTGAGTATAACACCCAGATATTGACATACCCGACATCTGGCGTTGATTATGAGGGTAATGTAAGGATGGTGTTTTTCGATGTCGCTAGGTCTCATGTTTGCCAGATAACATCGGTATTTATCAACGGGCATGAGGTCAAGACATATTATACCGATATCCCGGATCTTGATATGCAAGCCCGTTATGATGATAGCTTGTGCCGGTACGATAAGAAGGTTAATATGAATGATATTAGGCTATCGTTTCAGGTGCTAGAGACACGTGATCCCAAGGTGTTGCAGGTATTGGATGAGTCCGAGTGGGGGCTGCTGGAGGATAGGAAGGCGATCATCGAGATCACTACGCCGGGTATGTCCGACCCCGTTACGTTGTTTCTTGGCAAGAATCAGGTCAATACCTTTACCAGCCTAACGCTAGGTCTCAATTGTTTTAATTATGATGATTGCAATGTTAAGTATCTTGATCTTCCAGACGGTATATATGATATTAAGATCATAGGTAGCCCTTCTACTTACAATTTTAGTCGCAAGTATCTTAAGACGGATCTTATACGCAGGCGTCTTGACCGGCTATGGATCAAGACCGATATCTTGTGTGAGGATAAGGATAAGGATCTTATAGGCAAGATACAGGAGATGGAGGCGCTTATGACTGTAGCGGAAGCTAACGTCAGGTTGGATAATATAGAGGCGGCTCATGAGATCATTGATCGTGTTGGAGAGCTTCTTGAGATGGCTACTAATTGCGTGGATTGTTGAATTTTAAAGATATAATTATGGGTTGTAATACTTGTAAGGAAAAGGCGTTAAGGGCCGAGAGAGAAAGGATTGAGAGAAGCATGATGAATCATTCTTCTTCTACCGTTGTTAGCGATATGGAGTACGCTTCTAGAAGCACCGCTGGTTGTATGGTTATGCAAGATCCGTTGCAGACCATGGAGCGTGACGTGGTTAGTATATATAAGCAAGTTCGTACTAAGGGTGATGGCGTTGGTGTATCTTATCTTAATATGCAGAAAAAGATCCGTGAATGGATCAAGAACCTGCCGTATGGATGCCCGCCTGACGAGGAGGTACAGGAAATGAGAAAGGAGATTCTGAATGGGCGCGCAGAGCATATCAAACCTTGATAGGACGGATTTATGTAAGTCCGTAGACGAATGGCTGTCCTGCCAATGGGGTAGATATATGAGATACCATAGGTATAGGATCGGTGACAAGCCTGATATATCCTATTGGGGTAGGATAATTCGTCTGCAAAGGTCATTATGTGATAATGATTGCGGGTTATGTCCGGATGAGGTAAGATCGTTAAAGGAACGTGTTAATAAGTTGCTGGCATGAGAAAGTATAATTGTTCACATATAACTCCGTCCACTTGCGTACCTTATGAGGGTGATCTTCCGGAGTGGTCAAAGTATAAGGACTCTGATGAGTGCGTTATGATCTCCGACGTGATAGAGGAGATATATGAAGAGCTTACCCGTATTAGGGAGGCTATAGACGTCAGGGATCTTGGCGAGTCTTGCGTGAAGATAAATGGCGATAAGACCGTAGCGAAAATCCTTTACGCTATTGAGAATAAGATCTGCAATGGGTAATTAATGTCCTGATTTTAGGATATTAAAAATAGCCAATCGGTTTGTGTTTATCATCCCGATTGGCTATTTTTGTATGTCCGCCGACTCTCACGAGGGAGCGGACATAAAGTAATTAATTATTAATCTCAAAATTAGACTAAAAAAATGAAGACAGTAAATGTTTTAACAAGAAAGATGGGCGATTTTAACGTTTTTCAAAGAACTAGTGATGGTTATTTTGATGCCAATAGTTTACTTAAGCAATGGAATGATAATCCCGATAATATAAGAAGAAAGTTTTCTGTGTTTATAGATAGTCCTAAAACCATAGAATTTTTAGAAGCTCTAAAGGATGATGAAAGCCATAGTCCAAAAATGGACAATGGTGATAATCAGTTATTTGTAAAAGTAAAAGGTAGAGTTACAAAACATGGCAAGACACCTGATAAGATATGGATGCATCCTTTGCTATTTATAAAATTCGCCATGTGGATAAATCCTAGATTTGAGGTTCAGGTTTTGAAGTTTGTACATGATCAACTTATAGATTACAGAGATAAGGCTGGTGATGCTTATAGGAGAATGTCTTCCGCTTTATCTAAAATCGTGGACTCGTCAAGGTTTAAAGATAAAATACAGGATTTAGCTAGATCTCTGAATATAATAGTTTACGGTCTTCATGAGACTATGATAAGAAACTCTGTTGGCGAGGAGGTCAAGGCTAAAGAGTTGATGGAGCTAGAGATTGATATAGCTAAGATGATTGAATTTGGGTATATAACTACCGAGGAGCAGTTAAGGGATTATCTGTATAAGGTTTTGAGAAGCAAAAAGGCTCTTCCTTTGTAATTTGATTTTAAATTGTATCTTTGTGACAAAGTGAATCACAATGGTATACGGTAATAAAGAAATAGTTCGGACGTTCACCAGAAATAACCCGCCTGCCGGGTATGTGGGCGGTTCTGTTGACTACCGGGTCCCTCCCAACGTCTATTTTGGCGATACGCAGGAGGAGGCTGACAACAAGGCTGAGGATGATATCAAAGCCAACGGTCAGGACTACGCCAATACATATGCCGACATAATACCGGCTGTATGGTATAATGATCAGGTATGCGATGAGTTTATCAAGAATAATTGCGTAAGCGGTAAGGGATCCAAGGAGCAGGTATGTATAGAGGAAGGCAGGTTTGTCTCTTACGTATCCAAGAAAGATGCCAATGATAAGGCTAGGGTGGAGCTTGGACGGATCGGGCAGGGGGAGGCCAACTCCGTCGGGGCTTGCTGCGAGGACTGGGCCTCACAGCCTCTTCGTGGCTTGTTTTACAAGAACGATTGTGAGGCTGGCACATCAGGCAAGGGAGGTATTGTATATGAATTACCAGCCGGAGCCGTCATATCCGATATATCCCAGATAGACGCCGATACGTTAGCTTATAGGAAGTTTATGAAAGAAGGTCAGGAGAAGGCTAACGCAGAGGGTAGTTGTTCACCTGTATTCTATAATACGAAGATCGGTGATTGGTTTGAAAAGGTATGTCCGTTCGGATATAAGTCCGGTAAAGTATATTACTCTATCAAAGCCAACAGGTTTAGGTCATGGATATCGGTTGAGGATGCCAACGCCAAGGCTCGTGAGGTCTTGATGGTAGAGGGACAGGAATACGCTGATCTTAATCTTGAGTGTGAGAAATGGATTGAGAATATCGATCAAGAAGATCAGTGTTATTGGTGATAATACCTTTTTTGTTTTCCCATAATTTATAGATTAGTGCTTGGAGGGGATCGTGTATCTCCTCCATTTTTTTGTATATATATCAACGGTATTAAGTTTATATACTGTGATTCACTTGTTTGTATGTTGAATATATTTTATATTTGCATACCTATCTATTCATCTCGAACCGATAGGTATTATGTTTAATTTAAAATATTGTTCAAAGTTATGAAAAGTAGGGTTGAAATCAAGTCTTCCGACAGGAAATTGATGGGCGTTGTCATACCGGCGCTTAGTGATAATGGTTTTGTTAATATCACTTTAGCCATGAAGGTTTTGTCTGATGATAGGCTTAAAAAGGGGCTGTCTCCCAAGAAGCTTAATGATATCATTAAGTATGATGGGTTTCAGGAAAAATGTAGGGAGATAATTAGTAGGCTGGAAAACAGGGATTTATGTAAGCGGATAAATATCAGCCTACAAAATAAGGCTCTAAATCTTAGCGATTTAAATAAAATGGGATTAGCATGTCGAAAAGGTAAGGGGGATGGTCAAATGTGGTATATGAATCCATATCTTTTTCTCGTGGTAGCCATGGAGATGAGTCCTGAGGTTTGCGCTGATGTTGTAATGTGGTTTGTTGATAATGTTGTAGGGACAAGAAATGCCGCTGGTGATGCTTATATAGAGATGTGCAGTAGTGTATCTTCACTTATAAGTGATAAAAGTAATTTAAAGGAGTTGTTATCAAGGATAGCCAAGGGTATAAATTTCGTCGTGTTTGGCGTGCATGAGGAAGGGATAAGGAATAGAGCTTCTTTTGAAGAATTGGATATGATAGTATCAATAGAAAGGAATATATCTTATGCTATTAAGGCTGGATATATAAAAGATTACAATGGTGTTATAAATGATTTGGGAAGGCAATGGAAAGAAAGATGGGGTAATCCTGTTCTTAAATTGAAGTCTTGATTTTATTTCGTTGTTATAATTCGCAGATATAGGGGATACGAATGTCGTATTCCCTATATTGTTTAATGGAGTGTGTTATCTTGTTATTAAATCAAATCTGTATCTTTGTTGAAAACAATAACATTATTAATATGTGTAGTACAAATGGTTGTTGCCATGATCATTCAAGGGAACGTCCCGAAGAGTGTTGTCATGGCGTTAAGATAGACAGGTTTCTTAACAAATGCCCTAACGATCCTTGTGATCCTTGCGATCGGGATTGTCAGGACGAACCTTGTGTTGGTTATGGATGTCCTATAACCTTGTATGATAAATGTGTCTTATACTCAGGCGATGAGTTGGTGGCGGATGGTATAGAGAAAGGTACTGACATTTCTGTCGTTATAGACTCATTGAGGCGTATTATAGCGTCTAGGGATAAGCAGATAGATTTATACCATCGTGAGGTTCTGGATTTGAAGAGGATTATAAACGAGCTTGTCAACGCCGGTGGTAGCGGCGGGGATAGCGGAACTGAAGAGGAGGTTTGGTGATGAACGGTTGCAACAAAAAACAATACAGACCTACTGTAGACGACACGAAAGTACCGTGCTCTACGTACATGAGTACCGATTGTATTTACCCCGGTGATAAGGTACGTGTGGAATCATTGGGATTGTCCCCTAATTGTGATATGTCCGATACCCTTAACGCTATGATAAAGGCTATACGGGATAGGGATGCCGAGATACTTGAATTAAGAAGAATGATCAATAAATTGATTTGATAATGATATGGTTGAATAAATTATTTATTTCATAAACAATATTTATATTTGTAATATAAGATATTAAATGAGATTAGTTGAGAAACATATTGTAAAAGACAACCGGTTTGAGGATATATGCCTCAAATCCGGGTTGTTGTATAATTATGTTCTTTTCAACGTCAGGAAAGGGATATTCGATGGTAACTATCTAAAGGAATATGAGTTCTCTACTAAACTCTGCAAGGAAAATCAGGTTGATTTCAGAAATTTACCAGCAGCGTTATCTCAGCAAGTCATAGCCCAAGTTTTCTCGTCGATAAGGTCTTGGATCAGGTTAAAGAAGGAATATGAGAAGAGTCCTTCTAAGTTCAATTCGAGACCTAAATTACCAAAGTACAAGCGAGGCAAGAAGCAGAATATGGTAGTTTTTACCACTTCTTCTTGCAGGCTTAAGAGTGATGGTTATATCCATTTTATCAAAAACATAATTCCACCAATCAAAACAAATATAGGAGATAGTAAATTATGTCAGGTTAGGATAATCCCGCAAGCAACTTGCTATGTGGTAGAGGTTATTTACGAAAAAGAAGAACATAATCTGAGTCTTGATAAGGATAATGTTCTTTCGATTGATTTGGGATTGAACAATTTATGTACATGTGTAAGCAATGTAGGTATCAAGCCTTTCGTTGTAAACGGTAAGATTATTAAATCCTTCAATCAGTGGTATAATAAGAAGAGAGCTAGATTGATGTCTTACATCGGAGATAAGGGAACTTCAAAGAGACTTAGACAGCTAAATAATTATAGGAATTTTTGGGTAGAAGATCATATTCACAAGATCAGTAGATTTATCGTCAATTATTGCATTTGTAATAACATAGGCAGTCTTGTGATAGGATTAAGCAAAGGATGGAAAAACGGTATTAATCTCGGTAAGAAAATAAACCAGAAATTCGTTGAGATCCCGTTCTCCAAACTTATCCGCAAAATTTTCTACAAATGTAAATTAGTTGGAATCATTCTTCAAGTTCACGAGGAGTCCTATACTTCTAAAGTGGATCATTTGGCTTTTGAAAAGTTAGGCAAGCATGATGTTTATCTAGGTAAAAGAAAGAAACGTGGATTATTTCAAAGCTCTACAGGAAAGCTGATTAACGCTGATATCAATGGGGCTATTGGAATAGGCAGGAAAGTATTCGGTGATTCTTATGTAAGTAAGATAATCGATAGTGGGTTAGCGTTTAACCCGGTTAGAGTAAACATTTTGTGATATAAATATTAATTTAATTAATAAAATGAATAATTTTAATAACGTGAGAAGTAATTGTAATCCATGTAAGCCGGAATACAGACCGGGGGACGAGTGCAGTATCTATAGTTCCCAGATCATATATGACGGTCAGTCGTTCCCTGAGGCGGATATCAGGAACGGTGATAGCATGAATAGCGTAATCGAGTCTCTGGTAAGGAAGCTGGTTGCCGTATCTGGCGCCACGGCGTCCATCCAGCGTGACTCGTTCAAGGGCGTTCAAGCTGTCAGATTAAGATACGAGCCGTTGAACGTGCTCAGCGTTACCTATTGTGGTACTATCGTCCCTAATGACGGATATGTCGTTTCTGGCAGGTCCGTTAAGTTTAAGAAGAAATATTGCATGGGTGATGAGTTCACTGATGTTAATATCGTATATACTACATTGAATAGTAATATTTTAAATACCTCATGTTATGGCTAAAAGAGTGTACGATACGGTCTTGGCTTCCGAGTGTGACGGCTGGGTATGTGGTGAGACCCTCAAGAAGGGATCTCTTCCCGTAGACAGGTTAGAGCTTGACTCTTTTTCAGAGGCTGTCAGGGAGCTTATAGAACGGTTTTTCGAGGAGGGATGGTTGCCGGACATGATCTGCGATCTTGGTTGTGGTGGCGCCAGCGTGTTTGAGATTAAGCCTACTAACTTCGAGTATCCTCCTGAGGGTGGCGAGCAGATTCTGGAGATTATCGTAGGTAAGAGTGATAAATGGACTATAACTCAAGCGGAATGATATGAATAATTTAAAAGATATTCTTGCTAAGATCGAGCAAGGTTCCTCATGGGTGTCCTACGACAAGATTTCCGGTACCGGGCCAGACAAGGTCGCTATTAAGGTAGAGCCGGGATGGATGGGTAGGTTGCCTAGGGAGACTTACGTGGCGGTCGAGAAAGGCAAGGTTACGAAGCTCGCTACTATAACCCAGAAGGGTATAGAGCGGGTAAGCGTGGATCCTACCAGTGTCATGTTCGACATGGAGGGCGGGACGGCGATCATCAACGCCAAGCTCAACTCCGCCTCGGTCAAGGCTTCCTGCCTTACCCTTGGTGGCTCGGTGAGCAAGTCCTATATAGTATCCATGAACGTGAACGGCTTATCCATGAAAGTCCCGGAAGAGGATAGCAGATATATAGTGTATGCCGATCCTGAGGATCCCGGAGCCACTGATTTGTATGAGGCTAGCTTTGTCATAGCTATGCCTAAGAATATGGATAACGAACAGCATCATGAGATGTTTGTCTTGAACGGTAAGGTTGTTAATATCAATCAACAGCCTAATGATATACCTTATATCATACTTGATCATGACTTCGATAACGTGACTAGCGAGAACGGTCAGGTTGTTATCGATATCAAGTCCAATACCGAGTATGATATCGAGCTGGTATGTTGCACTTGCGGTGATGGTAGTGAGCCGGAACCGGAACCACCCTTCAACGTGGATCCGCAAAGGTTGACGCTTAATAAGGATGGTGATACCCAAATCGTGAGGGTAGAGGCCGGAGATAATGTTTCATGGAGAATAGAGGAGGATTGACGTGGCAAGGGAAATAGATAAGAATTGCGTTGAGGGTAATTGCTTTGCCATTAACGACAAGAGCCATGGGGTAGGCGACAATAAGCTTAATATCGTATATAAGGCTAATTACACCGGTCAGATATGTACGGCCAAATTCCGTATAACGTCAAAGGACGGTAATATTGTCAAGGAGTATATGATAGCTCAAGACGCCAAGCCCGTTTATTATAATATCAAGATGGTTCAGCCGTTTACCAAGGACGATTGTTTGGCTAACCAACATGGATCGGTGGTGTTATATACGGTCGAGGAAAGGACTTACAAATCATTTATATCGCAGGAGGACGCCGATGCCAAGGCTATGGAGGATATAGCCCTGAACGGTCAGAGATACGCCAACGAGCATGGCGAGTGTATAACCGATATCTGGTATAATGAGGAGCAAAGAAAGACGTTTATACGTAATAATTGCGATAAGTTCAGTGACGGTCAGGAATATGTTTATATCATTCCTGAGGGCAAGTACGTATCTTCTATCTCTCAGGAGGATGCCAATAGGAAGGCTCTTGAGGATATTGAGAGGAATGGTCAACAACAAGCCAATTTGGAGGGTGAGTGTAAGCCTAAGGAGAATATCTATTATGGTAAGTTTAGCAAGACCTTTACCCGTAACAACTGCGACTCCACGCAATACGGTACGGATGTGGTTGTTGATGAGACGATGGTTACAGGGGACTTCAGGTCTATCGTGTCTCAGGAAGACGCTAATAGCCTAGCCCAAGCCGCTGTAGAGGCTCAGGGTCAGGATATAGCGAATATCAAGGGTAATTGTGAGAAGATACCGGTATTTACAGGATCGTACTCCAAGGTATTCCAAAGAACCAACTGTCCTGAGGGTTCTACGCCTGTTGACTTCACCGTGGACGAGAAGATGTGTTCTGGATATCCGTTCACTTCTACGGTATCGCAGGATGCCGCCAACAAGCTGGCTCAGGACGCTGTCGAGGCGCAAGGTCAGGCTATCACCAACGAGCGTGGAGACTGTCAGACTAACGTCTACTATAACGTAAGGATGGAGAAGACAGTCACGAGAAATAATTGTGATGAGTTCCATATCGGTCAACCTTACACTTATGTGGTAGCTGCCGGCAAGTACTTCTCTATATTGTCTCAGAAAGACGCTGATGATAAAGCTAAGGCCGATCTTGAGGCTAACGCCCAGCAACAAGCCAACCTAGAAGGTGAGTGTAAGGAGAAGACGATCTACTACGGTAGGTATAATAAGGAGTTCACTCGTAATAACTGCGATGAGACTCAATACGGTACTAAGGTTGTCGTGGATGAGACTATGGTGACAGGAGATTTCAGGTCTACCGTATCCCAGACAGACGCCAATAACAAGGCTAAGGCCGCTGTAGAGGCTCAAGGTCAGGATGTGGCTAACGTAAAAGGTAAGTGCGAGAAGGTGCCTGTATATACCGGTACTTATACACGTACGTTTACCCGTAACAATTGTGGTACTGGAACTGGTGGTACTTATACGGTAAATGATAGGATGGTTGACGGTTATCCGTTCACGTCTACCGTATCTCAGGAGGATGCCAATAACAAGGCTAAGGCCGCCGTTGACGCCCAAGGACAGGCCCTTGCCAATATCCACGCCCTTTGTACGTACACCGGCCGTGCTTCCTTGGAGTTCACGAGAAACAACTGTGGTGAGTGTAAGATCGGATCTAAGGTGACAATCACCCAAGATATGGTAGAAGGACACCCATTCCAGTCTAACGACTCCCAGACCGCCGCTGACGCTATGGCCATGACCGCCGTACAGGCCCAAGGACAGGCTTTGGCTAACACCAAGGGTACTTGTTCTGACGCTACTATGTATACCGGTAAGGCTAGCTTCGAGTTCACGAAGAGTAATTGTGGAGCTAATCAGGTAGGAGATCCGTTCACCGTGACACAAGATATGGTGGAAGGTCATCCGTTCCAGTCTTGCGTATCACAGGATGAGGCTAACTTAGTCGCTATGGCCGCTGTCATGAATCAAGGTCAGAAGATCGCCGATGAGCGTGGTACTTGCCATGAGGCTCCTAAGTACACCGGTCATTATAGCGAGGCGTTCGAGAAGAACAACTGTCCGTCTGGTCTTATCCCGTCTTCGGTTACCGTGACCGAGGCTGACGTGACCGGAGGTCCGTTCTACTCATACGAGAGCCAGTTCGCCGCCGATGAGCTTGCCAAGGCCGCTGTCAAGGCGCAAGGTCAGGCTATAGCCAACGATCGTGGTACTTGCGACGAACTGAAGATATATGTAGGTAATTATAGCAAGGAGTTCACTCCTAAGTGTCCTACTTGTCAGTATGCAGATCCTATCACCGTAACCCCGGATCTTATGGGTCAGTTCTTTACCTCAACCCGTTCTCAGGAAGAGGCAGACGCTTTGGCTAAGGCCTATATCGACAGAATGGGTCAGGCGTTCGTCAACAAGAACTATGATGATACGTGCCATACGAAGACCGAGCAACCGGTATGGGAGACTATAGAGACCGTATGTAAGGACTGTATCTCTCAATTACATCAACGTAACACCAATACCTGTTATACTGATCCTGATAATCAAGAGCGGTATATAGCTGGTGGTAATAATACATGTTTCTGGTTTGGTACGGCATCCAAGGCCTTTACCCGTCAATGTGCGGATGGTGGAGTTGGAAGCTCTGTTACCGTAACTCAGAATGATGTTACGGATCCAAGTCCTAGCTCTGATGGTAAGTTTAAGTCATGTGTATCCCAAGCTGACGCTAACGCCAAGGCATTGGCCGCCGTGAACTCTCAGGGTCAGGCCGTGGCTAACTCGAAGGGTACTTGTACGTGGACAGGAAGCTATACCGGACAGGTTAGGAAGAACAATTGCGCTGACGGCGGCGTGGGCGACATGGTATCCGTAAGTAGCAGCAAGCTTCCGGGACACCCGTACACCTCCACCGTTTCCTTGGCTGACGCCAACAAGAAGGCTGAGAACGCGGTTCGTGGATCTGATGGTCAGGCTTACGCCAATAAGAATGGAGGATGTACATGGACTTACGTGGCAAGCCGTGACTTCTATAGGAACAATTGCGCCGGAAGCGGGGTTGGTCAGAGAATAACAGTGACCTCTACGCAGGTTAACGGCGGTACGCCTATCACCAGCAAGGTTTCTTTGGCTGATGCCAGAAGCAAGGCCGAGCAGATCTTAGACCAGAAGGGACAGGATTACGCTAACCAACATGGAACTTGTGTATGGACCGGTACTGGAAGCGCTACATTTTATAAGGATAATTGTGGTACATGTAAACATGGTGTCGCTCTATCCGTTCCTTATAGCGCCTTAGGGTTGTCAGCGTTGACATCTACCGTATCTCAGGCGGATGCCGACAGCAAGGTTCAAAACGCTTTCAAGAATGATACGGCGACTAAGACCGCCGCTCAAGCTTACGCTAATAAGAATGGTGATTGCGCCGATGACGATGATACCCCATCTTATGATGATTGGAGTTACTATTGTAGTGGATGCGATTATCGTAGGAGTAGGAATCAGACCAATCCTTGCTCTTCAGCCCCAAATCAAGATGAGTTGGTTGAGTCCGATTCGAGATCTTGTGGATGCGGGTGTGATAATACATATCATATGGATAATAGCAGGTGTAATAATGGTAATAGCGAGGAGCATTATTCTAGCGAGTGCGATCCTACAGGATATTGGCAGAATGGTGGTAAACATTGCTGTAATCCACATGACTACACTGTCTATACCAATGAGGTATGTAAGGGATGTTCGGGCGAATGCGGTGATGTATGTGTTCCTGATAGCCCTATTAAGGTGGTTAGCGCTGGTGAATTTTGTGCTTCTTCATCGAGTCTGGCTAGTGAACAAGCTTATAACAAGTATAAAGAGTACAAGGATGCATTACAAAATTTAGTTGATGCTAGGATATGTCCTTCTAAGGTTGGCAATGATGACCGATGGGGAAATGTCAAGGCTACGAACTGTCCTAGCAACTGTACTCCTAAGACTATCAGTTATAAGCAAATCGCTGGTAAATATGAGGCTTGTACCAAGGACGAGGCAAATAGGATAGCCGACAATAACCTACAATCCGATGGTATCTCTTACGCTAATGGCTTGGCGCAGGCCGATAGATGCGATTGTCCACAAAATTGGAGTGCCAACGTGGTAGACTACAGTGAAAGCGGAAGTTGTATTAACTTTACTGTGGAATACAGTAATCCGTGTAGTTCCAGCAAAACCATAACAGTGACAGGAGGAGCGGAAGCGAATACCTCCACGGGTATGGAGATGACCACTAGTACTACGGTTACGATAGGTACTGGTAGTGGATCTACTAGTGGTAGAATGTGTTTTCAAGCGGCCATAAGACCAGGAACGGCGCATGCGGCTTGTACCACAGGTGGACAATGCTGATAATGTATATACAATAAAAAGGAGAGGTTAGTTAGCCTCTCCTTTTTATTATATATCAGACTCTTAACATTGACCACCAGCTCTTCCACTTATATTGATAGAATTACATGGATATCCACGATCAAAAGATATCGTGGCCTTTTTAGTGCCTGATCCAGTAGGTATAGTTACTGTCGTACTCCCGATAGTAGTCCCTGAGCTTGAGGCTGTTACCGTCAAACTCTTCTGCGTAGTACATTCATTACTATACGTAATCTCGACCTCTACTCTTAGCGCTGAAGTGCCCGAAGGAGCGCCATTGCAAGGATCACCATCGGCATAAGCGTTGGCTGACCAATTCTTCGTTGGCTCCACGCAATCGCATCTATCGGCCTGCGCCAAGCCATTAGCGTAAGAGATACCGTCTGACTTGATGTGAATTTAGCTTATTCAATGCGTATTGTTTATCTATTAATTAAAATCATTAATATTGTATCGTTAATATTAATACATTAAGTTATGGCTTGCAATAAGAAAAAGAAAATGGCTAATGGAGGCAAGGTCTCCGAGAAAAAGAAACCTCAACTGAAATGTGGAGGCAAGGTTAAGAAAAAGAAGTAATAACCGGAGGGGTATATCCCCTCCTCAGTATTTAGCATGTAAACTACCCATAGGCTAAAGACCTATGAGCTTTAAACCTAAGCAGAAGTATGCAGAGCGCAAGACAACATACCCGATTTTTCAGGCTGGTTTACTACAGCCCCAAGCAGAGCGATATTCTTTGCGGCATTGATGTCCGCATCCATATCGCAACCGCAATGATTGCACTTGAAAGACTTGTTGCTTCTTATACCGATATGGTGGCATTTGTGACAAGTCTGAGAAGTATATTCCGGTTGAACTACAATCAACTTCACACCGGAAAGTCTGCACTTGTAAGCAAGGAATTCCCTAAGCTGGCTGAAATTCCAAGAGTTGAGTTTTGTCCTGAAGGTCTTGTTTCTCCGTTTGGATGTCCGGCGGATATGCTTCAAGTCCTCAATGGCTATGCCAACGCCTCTTTGCTTGGCTTCGGCAACAATACGCTTGGAAATAGTGTGGTTGATTATCGTTGCGGTAGTTCTTTCTCTCCCTTTAAGCCGTTTCAAGAGTCTGGCACATCCACGCTTGCACTGCCTTGTTCTGCCTCTTGTGCCTTTGGATTGAATGGAACCACGTATCATTCTTTGTCTTTCCCTGTATCTATTGAGTGTGTCAGAAGAATAGGTCTTACCTTCGGACGTGCTTACAATATCGGTTATTCCGAAATCAAGTCCGATGAACTCCTCAATGTCTTCCACATCTTCTTCCGGAACTTCAACCGTTTGGAAAAGGAAGAATTTGCCTTTTTTGGAAACAAGGTCAGCTTCCCCCTTGATGTATGGAAGATAGTTTGTGTTGTGGCATACAAACGGAATACGTTGTCTTTTCCCTATGGTCCAGATAGAAACCGCATTTTCGGAATAAGACAATATCCGGCTGTCGTAACTGATGCAGCCAAGTTCCCTGAAGTTCCGTTTGGATTTCTTGTCAAGCTTGTAAGCATCTGCCACCTTGCTGATACAGCGGACCACCATCTGTGCAGACAGATTAAAATCCTTTCTGATTTCATTGTAGCAATGATGATGTATATTGAATTGAGTAAAAACCTTATCCTTCCACACCATATCGGATATGCGGTTACACGCAGCATTCGCCTCCTTGATGGTATCAAGAAGCAGCCTGCTTTGAGTTTCGCTTGGAAGGAGTTTTATTTTCAATGTCAATTTCATGCCTCAAATGTAAATCATTTATTTGAAAAAGACAACAGTATTTTAGTATTAATTTTAAAGCGAGCAGGGCGCAATTCCTCCCACAAACTAAAGATTTGTGGGTTTCCTTGCACCATAAATATGAAAAATTCAGAATTTGTATCTAGAATCATAAATGATATGAACTCCATCAATAAGGACGCTCATGTCAGTAGGAGATGGATATTATCCATAGGAAGACAAAAGGCAAGATCATATATAGCCCAGAAGTATGCCGATGGAACCTTATTTGGCGAGGAATCACTGTACACTCATATCAATTGCATGGAGATGGAGAGAGTCCGAAAGATTGATTGTTGTTTTGATGAGTTTAAATTGTGCAGGATACTTATGAGATCCAAGAAAAGATTGCCCGATATGATATATACCCGTATAGGACCTGCTATCATCAAAGTATCAAACATCATGGATGATATTATATTTACCTCCATATCGTTAAGAAAATACGCTAACAACAAGGAACGTAAATACGGGAATATAGATCAATACTATTATTATGTCAATGATGGATATATCTATATACCAGATATTAACATAGAGGCTATAAATGTTGATCTTATAACTCTCGACAGAAAAGCGGCGTTAGAGCTAGGGGGATGTGGAGCTGAAAAAGATAAGCCATGTACATCTCAATGGGATTATGATTTCATATGCCCAGACAAACTTCTTGAATATGTGGTTTCCGAAACATTAAGGGAAACTGTAACCAAATTGCAGATCCCTACGGATGAGAACCCGGATATGGATATTAATAAGAAAACACAAAAAATTCAATAACATGAATCTAATAAGATCAATAATCAATTTCTTTGGTTTCAATGACGCCATAGTTGACGGTATAGGCGAAAGAGGGATGAGAGACAGCTCTATCATAAGATATAATGAGGTGCACGATATGTATGACAAGATTATAAAAGATCTGGTAGATATGTCGGCTTACGTATCCAAAGGTTATATCTATGATAAGATAAAGGAAAGAACGGGATTAAGTACCAGACATATTAGTAGGATATTGAATCATACTAGGAGGAAAGATCTTAGATTCATCTAATCGTAACAAAAAGGAGAGACTATATAAGCCTCTCCTTTTTTTATTGTCAACAAGATCCACTTCCTTGACCATCCTCATAATAAGCATAAGCTCCAGATGATATCCCGTAGTTGGTTGTTGTAGAATCAGAAAAAGTTCCTGATCCGGAAGGAATAGGGACTATTCTTGTCTCATACTCCCATTGACCATTCGTTTTTTTTGTATCCTATAGTCATCCTAGACGTCTTTTCCGATCCACATGGATTATTATATTGTATGGTGTAATTTATCGTCTTCCCGCTTCCGCTAGACGTCGTTACACTAGCGCTCCATGTTTTGGGGCAATCGCACTCCATAGCGTTGGCTTTTTCCTGCGCTAGTCTCTGTGCGTCAGCCTGTGCCGCGGCGGTAAGTGCGGCCTTATCACCATTACACTTACACCAAAACTTATCAAATATTTCTTGAATAAGGATGAAATTATTATATTTGCGACATGAAAACAAAGTCATTTAAAATACTTGATCAATACTTTCTTCGATTCTATAGATCTATTATGTCTAAGAACGGGAAAAGGAGGAAGCATACGATCGTGGATAAGAATGATATCCTTGAGTGCCAGTCGTTGATCTGGAAAGTCATACGTGATAGGTATCTGGAGGATGAGGGAGGGGTTTATATAAACAACATCGGTTATCTATGTCATAAGATTAATCCTAACCGCAAGATATATCTGAATAAACTTACCGGTACTATTAACAGACGTGGAACGGGTGGATATTCTTACGTCCATACGTGTATGGATTTTATGCCTAGGAATAAGTATTTTCATCTATATATCTCTCCGGCCTTGAATAAGGAATGTAGATTGGCTATGGAATCAGGTAGGAGATATAAGTTCTTGTACCGGGAAGTTGAGTCGGAGAGTAAGGTATTTGGAGTTAAATGGGTTTACAAGCTGTAGAAGTTTTTTGTGATCCAGTTAGCCCGTGAGGGTAGACTGGATTTTTTTTGTATCACGGATTCAAATACATATCTTTGTGCAAAAGACTTGAATATGACTATAAAAGGGTTGTTGGCCGAGATCAAGGCCGATTTACATAAATACGATGATAGCGGGGCTATAGATACCTCGTCTGTTTATAGATGGGCTGAGATCGCCTTGAAAAGGTTCGGGGGTGTTATAGCGGTCATGTCCGAGGCGGTTGTCAAGACCAACAACAAACAAGCGGTATTGCCTTCCGATTTTTTCGACATGCTTGATGCCTATAGGTGTGAGCCTCTTGTCTGTGAGATTCCGGGCGGCGACAAGGCTAAGGCTGACCTTCAACACGAGATCGGCTGGGTCGAGCGCACCGAGCGTGGGTTCCGTTGGAACTCCTGCACCGAGTGCTGCAAGGAGGAATTTGAGAAGACGATCACGGAGAAGATTTATATTGGATCCCATGAGGTTCGTTTTCATTACCATCATCCCGTAAGGTTATCGATAGGTCGTGGGTTGAGGCGTGATTGTGCCGCCGACAAGTATCGGGATAAGTATGATTGGGATAATTATGATATAACTATATCTGGCAATACTATGTATACCGGGTTTGATGGATTTATTTATATCATATATCGTGCTACGCCTAAGGACGATGACGGTCTTCCGTATATACCAGAAACGGCGTTAGGTTATCTTGAGGATTATGTTGAGACGTATATCAAGATGAAGATCTTTGAGAACGCTGCTGTGAATGGCTTGATACAAGGCGCTGGTGACGCTTATAAATTATATGCTCAGCAGGAGCCGGGCAAGTTCGCTAGGGCTATGAAGGAGCTTAAGATGTCGATGATTACATTAAATGATTATCGGGAGCTGGCTGAAGATAACAGGAGGAGGATGTTGTCTTATGGGCGTATGTGGCCCAACGCTTTTGATAAGTATATTAAATTGATTTAACAAAATACGATGATATGGCTGATTGGATACATTTAGATAAGACAAGTGGTACCGGCCCTGCTGAGGTTAGGGTTACCGCTGATATCAATGAGACTGGAGAGATACGTCAGGCTACGTACAAGGTTATAAAAGAAGGCACCAAGGAGGAGAAGACGTTCGTGTGCAGGCAGGAGTCCGTCCCGGTGGTGATCATCCCGGAGTTCGATTACCTTGTGCTTAGGTATATCTGGGCTGACGAGGACGGCATTGACTTTGACACGGCTACCGGTTTCGATAACACCGGCCTCCCGGACGTTGACGGCAAGCTGGTTGGTTGGAGTAAACAGTATCAGACCACGCAGGAACGGGTAGGTGATTATCTTATCCATGGCGGTGATAACATGGAATCAGGTAATGAGGCTGCCTTGATCCAGATGGGGCCGTTGTTGGATGGTGATAATTACGATAAATTACCTCTTGAGATCAGGTGCAGTATATACGGTAACTGGTATGGTGGTCGTGAGAAAGGCAATGTCACTATCAGATTCACGGCATATAAGGGCGGTTCTATGGAGAAACGTGGATATGATTTTGTCAATATCGGAGGCGAGGAGGTTTATACCGGTGATGCCCCTACCAACGTATCCGCCCATGGTGAGGATAATTGGCAAAATATAAAGACCTTGTATTCTAAGGTAGGCACGATGATCTACAACAAGGAGTCTCGTGACTGTATTGTAAGAATAGGTGAGTAATTATTCTTTTTCATAATACAAATATCTATCAGCTCTCTCGTCCGTGAGGATGGGGGAGTTTTTTTTGTTTTTTAGTCCTTTACTTATGACATATTTGATCTTTTATTGCGCAGGAATAATCTAGCTTTGCCGAAAACTAGTATTATGGTCACATTGAATGATGTAAATAACGAACTCCATGTCCGGTTATATATACTGGAGGTACTTAAGGATTATATAAGAGATGATGATTTCGATGGTCTTGTAGATAAGGCGTTGGATTTTGTCATGGAAGGCGTTTCTATGCCTAAGGCTCCGACCAAGGATACCACCATGAGTGACATATCAAAGAGCGTTTTGGCCTTGGTAGCGGGTGCTGGATTAGATGAGAGGTTAAGCAAAAGCTCTTTAGAGTTAGCTTATGACAGATGTAAGATGAGGTACGTATTCGATCCTCGAAATCGGGATATACACGGTGTAGTCGTAGGTTATTCCAATGACTTTAATAGTCTGGTAGCTGTGTGTGATGAGGGATCGAAGAAAGGAGTGGACAAAGGATCTACTGATTTTGTGGATGTCAATGAGAGATACGTGACTAATGGTTTCTTTTACATATCTGTAGAGGATGCCGATAAGCAATCGAACTACATGGGTGGAAATTCGTAATTATTATGTTTTTGTGCTTTACCACGAGACGTTTTAAGTGTTTAGTCTTCCTCCTGACTTGTGAAAGTTAGGAGGATTTTTTTTATATTCGCGTGATTTGAATGTTTTAGCATAATACGTACAGTTTTTGTTAAGATCCGGCGTGTAAGTGATTATCCGCCGGATTTGTTATCTTTGCGAAAAACATAACATCGTGCAGAACAATTCTAACATAGCGGTTCCCGACTCCGGGATGAACAGGGATAAGCATCCACAGGATCTATCCCCGTCTGAATATAGTTTCGCCTTGAACGCTACCATAGAGGGTGACGATGGAAGCCAGCTTAAGATCCAGAACGAGCCTAGTACCCTTTTATGTAAGCGATTTGATGGCTATAAGGTTATTGGGTATAAGAATGACATAGCTGGTGATAACACTTATTTCTTTCTATCCAATCCGGATGATAATACGTCTAAGATCACGTTCATGCGGTCATTGGATTATATCAAGACCGTGGAGGATCAATTGGCTGGATCGGGAAAGGACATCCATCGTATCCTTGGCGAGAGGCTTGAGGAGTCGGATGGTCGTTTTGATGAGATATGTGATTTGATGGAGGTCCTGATAGAGGACTGGGTTGATGACCCTTGTCTTAATTTCTCCATTCATCATCCGATCTTCGATATAGAGATCAAGGACGAGAAATGCGGGAAGGTGATATACTGGACCGATGGATATAATCCCCAGCGATATGTTATGGTCGATAAGGCTCTTAATCCGGATGATGATGGTGATTTTTGGTATCATTACCATGGGTATAAGACATGTGGGGATGACAAGCCAATAGAGAGGTGTAGGCTGGCCTGCGAGAAGCTGCTGGTGTTCCCGTTGCTGACGGTCCCGTGCGTGGAGCCCGAGGTCGTGGAGTTCGGGGGGAGCTTGCGTGCCGGGACCTACCAGTTCTGCGTGGCGTTGTGCGATGAGTTCGGGATAGAGAAGACCGGATATTGCTCATTGACCAACCCAATCATGTTATTCGATCGCCAAGATATGGTTATCCGTGATGGTTTATGGGGTAAGTCAACCAACATGGGTATCCGCCTTACTGTATCCAATATAGATAAGCAGGTATCTCATTATAAGATAGGTGTTATACAGAATACGGTTGGGTTTAATGGTGAGCAAAGCCCAGTTCTTGAGTATTTCATAGAAGGTATACATCCGATAACGGAAAGGACCATCTATTACCTTACGGATCAGTATAGCGAGCGTACGACCATGGAGAAGTTATCCAAGGAAATACCGGTATATAAGACAGCCAGAGGCATGACGTCTGTCGGGAATCGTCTTCTTCAATACGGCTTGACCGTGGAGAACGAATGGAATCTTCAACCGGTCGTTAACTTCTTGGGTCATTTCGTTAAATGGCAGACATCTATAGCCACGGAGAATTTGTATAAAGACGGTGTGGCTTGCTCTAAATACGCCTCTTTCATGCGTGACGAGGTATATCCGTTGGGTATAAGATTCTTTACCAATACAGGATACAGGACGGCTAGATTCCCGCTTATCCCTCGTCCGGCCACAAGGGAGGAGATGGAGGTTATCGTTGATGAGGACGGTAACTCTGACGACCTGTCGGCTGCGTCGGTGCTGGAGAACAACCCGCAGTGCGCGGGGAACAGCCGCCGTCATCTTTGGCAGTTTAAGAATACGGCAAAGATCATAAACGACCCATCTTGGGGATTTGATGATTTTGGAGGAGAATGTAAGAATCAGTTAGATGTCAAGCAGCTCAGATATGTAGAGCAGGAATATGCCACGGTAGGAGAGACCCAATTCGTTATCAATACGATGGGGGAAGATGTTACGGTAGATGATGCTATTGATTATATCGCTGATAATATAGAGAACCTGTGTGATATCATAGAATCTAATGTAGGTATTACTGACGAGTTATGCGCTGCTATATCATTGCCGGAGGATCAAGACGGTATAAAGGCTCCCGATTTCCCTAGTGGATGTGATGATATCGAGAGGATAGAGACCAGGACTATATTGGATAAAAACTCTTTGGTGGATTCTAGGATTGATTTTACGTATAAGCTGGCTAGTGATTACGTGGAGACCGAACCTACGACATTAATACAAAGTAACGCCGAGTCACAAAGGAAATTCTCTGTATTGTGTGATTTCGATAATTACTCCAGTGGAGGTAAGAATATCATAGATCTGGTCCAGGAATGGCTGGATGGTCAGGATGAGGATAAATTCCCGTCTGATATAGACTCCTCCGCTTTGGTCTTGTGTCAGGATATGTCTAATGTCCGGCAGTTATATGATGAGGGTATATGTACTAATGGGTGCTCGGTAGGTGATCCTCATGTGAATCCTACTATTAACGATGTTCAACTTCCTACATTCCAAGGGGGTAGGTCATTGGGTAAGTGCACATATTTGTATCAATATCCCGGATGGGAAGGAAAGAAGCATACGGAGACGATGCTTGATCAGTTAATGGATACGATGGAGGCTTATTTCCCCCAATATGAGAGTCAGTTTGGTATCGAGAACGCCATGTGTCTTTTTGGCGATGGTGATAATTCTAAGTTCAATACCAGCATATCTACTGATTGGGAAAGTCGTGTGTCTGTGCAGAATGATATTGACGCCAAGACCAATTGGTTCGGTAGAAGCAACTTGACTTATTTCAAGTTCTATCCACATGTATCCTCATACGCCAGATGGGTGGAGTTGGATTACGAGAAATACATAAGTGGTTTATCCGATCCTGATAACGGTATTATGTATATAGAGATGATGGGTAACTATAATTATCCGATCGGCGACTCATCATCATACAATAAGGTTCGTATAACGTTTTTCTCGGACAAGGAAGGTACCGTGGCTCCTAATCCTTTGGCTAATGATGCCAAGAAAGGTGTTATAGTGAATTACGTGGATCATAAGATATTTATGATGCCAAAGTACTTGTTCTGGAATGATGACAAGACTACTTTCCATAAGATATATGTTTGCATCGAGCCTGCGGTATGCGTGTTCTTCACCGGTTTCGCCATGAGGCAGGACATGAAGGAGCTTGCCGGATTCTATACGGCCGGCACCGCCATCTTCCCCGCCCCGTTCTGTTTTGGCATTCGGCCGCTGGAGGTGAAATACGTGTTCTTCTTCACGAAAGAATTGAAATTAAGGAGATTTGTTACCTATGAGGCGAAATGTGTCTCATGTGGAGATAAACCCGCTGACTGCGCTCCCAGACCATATCAGTATGGTGATTTCGGATATTGGGAGTCTACTAATAAGTACCCGGCTAATTTTGAGTTGTATGATTCAAGTAAGATCGGGATATCATCGGGAGGATCAAAGAGGAAGGACATAATAGATTCTTTGACGAAATACTATGGGTCTCCTAAATCAGTTGGGGGTAAGTCTTATTTCACCGGTAATGGGGGTAACGCTGAGTACCCCAATACGTCAACCACGTTTTGTCAGAGACCTATACGTCATTACAAGTTCCCGGATAACTCTGTCGCTCCTTTTATGGGTAATCCGTCTCAGCTGACCGGTCAATATGGAGTTGACTCCTATATTTATCCTATGGGGGTGATGCTTGATGACGATATCGTTAATGAGTTTTTGGATATAGCGGTAGAGAACGGTCTTATAGATAAGGCTAGAAGGGATTCTATAATAGGATATGAGTTGTATAGGGGCGATAGGACGTTGGATAAGAGCGTTATCGGAACCGGTCTGGCTTATGATATGTTTAAGTACGATGATCCCGATGGATCGGCTAACCTTTATCCTAATTACCCTTACAACGATTTGTCTGATGATATGTATATCTATAAGGATATTAATCGTGAGAAATTTATAACGCATCCGTTTAACAGGAAGGGTAATATCTGGTATTCATTCTTAAGTCCTGATATTGCCTTTAACAAGCCTGACGCTCCCACCGAGTGCCTTGTTGATGGTTATCAATTAGGTAAATCCTCCGGTATATTCAGGGAGGTGGAGGATCACCCTAAATGGACGATATTAGGGAGTAAGGCTTACAGTATGGCAACGTCATTGGCTACGGTGGAGGCTATGGCTAATTTAATATCCGCTATAGCTGAGTATACATATCAGTCGGCTTCACAGCAATATGTCGGTGGAGGCGTGTTCTTTTTAGCCAACCCTGTCGGCATAGCGCTGACGGCTATCCGTCTGGCTACGGGTATCGCCAAGGCCACAGCCCAGTCCGTGGTGGATATAGGCAAGTACAGGTATCAGTGGTTAACGGCATTGATAGATAGGGGACCTAGACGGAACTATGCTTATTATTATACTTCTGTCGCTCATTATAATTTATTTTACCAAAAAATAGGGGCGTCGGAGCTACGTGGATTGTCAACGGCTAAATATATCAAGAGCGGGTTATATCCGGTAACAGATATCTCTTCGCAAGGGGAGACCGTAGGCGGTAAGCCTATTATCATAAACAACCTCGATCGTGAGCATTCATTGTTCATGTCATTTGGTATGGATAAGTATATGCTTGAATATCCGGAGTTGGTTTCAAGTTACGATACCAGCCGTATTCAGGATGAGTGTAATATTCGTAACGATGAGGTGGCTGGTATGACGCCTCATTTTATGACACGTGAATCTTTCGTATCCTGCCCCTATATGAGGATAAAGAAATATTCTCCGGCTCAATACGGGCAGATAGAGGATATCAGGTGGGTATCGTTAGGTGGTTGCGGGTTGATGGATAAGGATAAGCGTAAACCTGTTTTTGGAGGTGATGTATTTATATCAAGATTCTCGCTTAAGAGGAAGATGCCTATGTTTTATTTGACTCAGTTTGGTCAGGGGGACATGATACCATTCCCTTATTACGATTATCGAAACATCGGGTATCCCCGTTATTTCGTCAATTACGATACTGGGGAGGATTATCTTAACAAGACCGATACGGATACCGGATCGCTATACTCTTTCCCTAGCCGGAAGAGCGCTTATGAGATGGTTTGCAAGACCGGAGATATGTATCTTAGCGGTCGTTTCTTCCTATATTTCTATGGCATACCTCAGTTTCTTGTGGAGTCTGAGATCAATTGCAATTTCCGTATAGCCGGCCCTGAGCCTTACGAGGGGTTCTATCCGGAGGTGGGGGATTATATATCATGGACTCAGGAGCGTAATGTCCCTATATCAAGGGGTAATGTGTTTAAGATGAGTCCTGTGTATAAGAATCGATTTACGTTAGGTGGCAGGTCATTACCAGAGACGTATGATAGCAATTTTTGGGACTGCGCTTACCAAAGACCCAACGGCGTCATATGGAGCACCGCCGACGTGTCGGAGAACGGCATGACCGATCCTTGGCTGTCGTACAAGCCTATGGATTACCATGAGTTCAAGACATCTTTCGGGAAACTTATAAGCATGAAAGGGATAGAGTCGGATCAGATACTGGCTCGTTTTGAGAATCAGGTAGGGTTGTACAATGCCATAGACGTGTTGGCGGAGAGAATATCCCCGGAGAGTAGCGAGCTAGGGACAGGTGGTCTTTTCGCCTCTCGTGGTATCGAGTATAATAATACGACGTTAGGATATTCCGGGACCCAGAGCCGGGATATGATCAGTTGCGAGTTTGGGCATTTTTGGGTCGATTTAAGGCGTGGTCAGGTGTTTAAGGTAGATTCTAATGGTAGGAATCTTACGGAGGTCACACCGGGGCTTAGAAACTGGTTTAAGGAGCATCTTCAGATGAAGATCATCCGTAGCCGGATATATAACGCTGATACGGACGCTGAGTTGTCTTATTATGATATTGATAACAAGTTTTTTGGTATAGGGTTGTCCATGGGTTGGGATAATAGGTTTAAGAGGGTTCTGATAACCAAGAAAGATTATATACCGGTAGGGAATCCGAGCGAGTACCAATTCCGTGGCGGCCGGTTCTACAGGAACGGACAGGCGGTGGAGTTGCAGGACGCCAGCCATTTCACGGACGTCTCGTTCACCGTTGGATATAACTGCCTGAAGGGTGAGTGGAAATCATATTTATCCTACACCCCTGATTATTATATCGAGCACCAGCATTATTTCCAGTCCGGAAAGAACTACTCAAGTGAAAGTCAGGAGATAGGTTTATGGTCTCATGGTTTGACCAACCAATCGTATCAAGTATTTTATGGTAAGCTATATCCGTTTGTTATAGAGGTTCCGGTACGTGAGCAGTATGTGAATAAGATCCTCACCAACTACCAGTATCGGATGGATGCCAGAAGGTATCAGGATGAGATTAATTACCAAATTCTTAGGACTACTGGATTTAATAAGGCATGGTTTTATAATGATACCAACAACAGCGGTGAACTTCGGATGGTTATCGCCGACAAGAACGATATGAGCCAGCGGTTAAGGTATCCTGTAACCAATGACGATAGCCGTGAGATACTGGTGACGGAGGTTGATCAGAAGATAAATATAAATGACTATTTTAACGAGGTCAAAGACGATACGAACAATCTTCCGATATGGGTTAAGGATGTGAATGACATTGACCGTAAGATCGACCCCAGGGCTGTCGATTATCATCGGAGGTGGCGGGATCGTCTTCGTGGCGATTGGTTCTTGGCTAGGTTCGTGAATGACATTGAGAGCCGGTTCAAGATGATAGTACGTTGGTTTAGCAACGATGAGAAAGTTTATTGAGGTGATTATATACCTTTAAATATTTGATGTTATGGCAGCAGGGAAAACTAGCAGTAAAAAGAAGGGCAAATGCCCGAAATCAGGATGTATCAAGAAAGTAGGGAGTGATTGGCGAGTGGTCAGTAACAAGACCGGTAAATTATGGCCGGCTAAGTACAAGTCTAAGGAGAAAGCTAAAGGAGCCTTGGCTGCTTATCACATGCATTAGCGTATAAACGGGTACATGATTTATTATGTACCCGTTTCGTGTTTTTAGGCTTGTGATATTATGGTTATCTTTGTGAAAAACGTAATATATGTCTAAGAAGAATAAACCGGAGGAAATCCCATCGTGGATAAGGGATTTATATAAGGAGGATCTTGATCGTGTCGTAAGAGGCGAGCGTCCTATGTATTTCAGGGGTATGGATGATAGTCCTTTGAGAAACGTGTCCCCGGAGTTTGATATCCTTAGCGGAGGAGCCGCAGTTAAAGGCATGAATGGGATAAGAGGTGCGTTGTCCCCGTTGAATAATGGCATGGGTAATTATAATTTCAGTATCAGGGGTATAAATAAGAAGATAGGTGAGTTGGTTGATGAGGCGGGGCTATATTTACCTGAGAAATTAAGACCTGTATATCGGACTGTGGTGGATGCTATGTCGAGTTCCAAGGATAAGGGGTTGGGTCATATCACGCAGCCGTTGGCCAACGCCCTGTACCCAGCGGACGAGCGACGGGACCGGCGTCTGGAAGGGGAGCATCCCGTTGGTTATGTGGATGCCATAGACGGCATATGGCCTAGGAAGAAATATGGGCTATGGGGAGAAAAAATTGAGAGGAAGCAAGATGGAGGAGAAACAAGAGAGTCTGTTCTTGATAGACCTAGATTCGGGAGCAGGGTATTGGATAATTACGTAGCTTCTGCTCACCCGGTTTTGTCAATAATATATGATATCGCTAATTCAAGGTATACTGATGGCCCTACTCGCATAAATAAAGCTGCGTATTCATCAATAGATCCTATGGGGAAGAATCCGGAATGGTATGAGTATCCTGTTCATTTTATGAAGATGTTCGGGAAATATATATCTGGTGATTTTAATAACAAGTTATATAGCGATAGTGATAATGATGATTTAGGCACAAGAACTAGTGATGAGGCTTGGGCTAAATACAATAAACTCCCTTACGATGAGTCTGTATTGATAGATAATGGTGATGGTACGTATAGTATACGAAAGGAATTATCTAATAGGATGATACCTGATTCGTCTATCGTAAGGAATAGGATTGATGTGAATAGGAGTCTGTTTGATAAGGAAACTAAGGAATACAATGAAGGACTTATAAAAGCTTTAAGTGATGCCGATCCAGAGGAGTATGAGAGGATTCAGAGGGAATATAAGGATCTGAAAAGGGTAAGAGAGGGTGCCATATCAGCGGACGAGATGAATATAAAAGGGTTGAGGTCTCTTTATGATAAGGGGTATGGTGTCGTGAATGAGTATAATTATAGGGATCGTAGACTTGATAAGAACGAGACGGGTCCTCATAGTGTACTTGGTGATTATACGATATATCGTGACAAGGATATGGGCGGATACAGATATAGGGATGTATATGATTTCAATCCCGCTGTCCAGTTTCTTTTGAATGGGGATGTATTTAAGATAGATGGTAGTATTGATAAAAAGGATAGAGGAGGTTCGGTAAATACAGGGAGGGCTTATGGTTCTGGCAAGTATGTAATTGATCCTCGTAGATCAGAGGATAGTAAGATGGCTGTATATGACGAGATATGGGATTATCTGACCGACAAGAAGGGAATACCACAAACGCAAGCTATCGGTATCCTGTCGAACATCGCCGCCGAGTCCGGAGGGGACACCGAAGCCCTAGGAGCCGCCGGTGATTTTGGCATCCAACAATGGCTTGGACCGAGGAAGAAGGAGCTACAGCGCAGGTATGGGAAGAAACCGACATTGACCCAACAACTGGATTATCTTGTGGATGAGTATCAAGGTCGTGTACCGGGGCTAGGTTGGAACTACATGAACCAAGGCAAGTTCTTTGATAAGGACGCTCAAGGCAATATATATAATTACTATATGTATTCGAAAGCTGATTTTGATAACGCCACGAATTATAAGGACGCTACCGTAGCATGGAATCAAGGATACGGAAGACCCCTTGGATCGACATTAAGAAACGAGAAGCGGTTTGAGTTCGCCGATATGTTCTCCAACAGATACGGTGTCCCGGAGAACGAGCCAATGAGATACGAGTTCGGGCAGCGGGATTCTGGTACGGGAGACGGAGGTCATCAGCCCGTGCCTGAGACGGTAGCCCCCGCCGGCCCTTCTTTGGCTTCCCATCCTGCCGTGGATAGCTGGTGGGAGAAGGAAGGTCAAGACCTGTTATATAAGATGCTAGCTCAATCAGGCGCCAACAGGAAAACTATAGAGGATATCGCTAATAACATCAAGAATGATCCCCAATCAGAGGCGCAGATAGCGGAAACCGAGCGTATGCGTAGGGAGCAAGCGAAAAGGCAGTTGGTACTTAATATGATACCGGGATTAAGTCTTAATATAAAAGGTATGAGCAGAACTCAAAATTAATACTACATTTGTGAAATCATTAAACGTTTTTAGATATGAAAAGATTGTTATTTTTATTTGCTATGTTATTGACGCCGTTCGCTTTGATGGCGCAAGAGGTAATCCCATCAGAAGGGGCTATTACTATTGATCTGACTACCTTTACCGGTATCATGGCTTTCGTCACGATGTCAGCTACCCAGCTAGCTAAGGTAGTACCGTATATCGATACCCACAAGTGGGCTAAGATCCTATCGGCTATTGTTATTGGCATGTTGACATGTATCTTGGCGTGGTTTCTTCAGGTATCCCCATTGTTGGTAGGTAGTGAATGGTGGGAAGCTTTATTATATGGAGTGGCTGTAGGATTCAGCTCCGCTGGTTTCTATGACATGGTGAAAGCCTTAGGTTCGTTGTTCGTGAAAAGAATTTAGTACTGTTCAATAATTACAATATGTTATAAATTGAATTTCATTGTTTTATAGTTTGTAATTGTGTAATTTATTATTTATATTTGTGCGCCTATCTACTCATCACGAGCGGGTAGGCGCACTTATTAATTTAAAAGCATGATAAAAGTATGAAAAGTAATTTGATTTTGCAGTCAGAAAGTCGAGAATTGTTGGGTAGAAATATCTCTGTTATGTCCAAGGACGGGTTTGTGTGTATAACGGAAGTTATGGAGGCTTTAAATGAAAAACGCAAATCTATGGGATTAGAGTCGAGGAGACTTGATCATTTGTTCTCCACAAATGGTTTTCAGGAAAAGATGAAGGCTCTTGTTAAAGAATTGAGTATAAGCAATATATGTACTGTAAGAAATCTTACAGTACAAAATTATGTATTGGAAATCAATAAGATAACTGATCTTAAAAAATACGGCATGGCTTACCGAAGAGGAAAGGGAGAAGGGCAGAAATGGTATGTCAATCCGTATTTTTTTGTTATGGTAGCATTGGAGTTGGATCCAGAAATATATGCCAAGGTGATAATATGGCTACATGATGGATTTATAGAGGACAGGAATGCCGCCGGAGAAGCTTATATCAAAATGAGTTCATCTGTAGCTAGATTGGTTAATGATAAGAGTCAGTTGTCTGATAGGATATCAAGAGTTGCTAAAGCTATTAATTTTATAGTGTTTAATAAACATGAGAGTGGGATAAGAAATATGGCCACAAAGAATCAGTTGAATGATATAGTGGCTATAGAGAATGTTATTACCGGCATTATAGATGGGGGCTTTATAGATACTTATGATAAGCTTATAGACTATCTTGGACATGAATGGAAGAAGAAATGGGGTAATCCTGTTGCGGCTTTAAAATATTAGTGTTAAAGAGACTCATCGTTATATAAATGGTGAGTCTCCGTTTTTTTAGATTATCTTTGTGTCAGAACGAAATTAATTAGACATGAGCAAGTATGTAATCAAGAGGAAGATACCTAAATATCAAGAGGCCGGGGAAGTCGGGTCGTATATGCTTGGTAATATGGACGGTATACAAGGGTTAGGTATAGAACCTTTGGTGAATACCAACCAAGGATTACCCGCGCCGGTCAATCCGCTAGGGATATATTCTTTGGATACTCCAGATCAGTTGAGGACTAAATATGCTAATGCTTTTGATCAGGATAATGTGTTTCCGGCTAGCTTCAAGGGTAGTTTGCAACGTATAGCTGAGAATTATCAGGACAATGGTATTACGCTTAATAACATAACTGTTAACGATGTTGATAAGTCTAAGACCGGTTCAGGCGAGACGGATGTTTTTGATTTTACTACCATCCCTTACTATGGCGCTGATGATATAGGGTCTAGATTCACTCAGATGGGTCGTGGTATAGGGCGTATGAGAAGCGAGGGATATGGAGATTTATCCACCGGGGCTAAAACAGCTAATACGATAACCACCATAGCCTCAGGAATTAGTGGTATCATGGGGTTGGCTCGTAACGTGGTTTCTGGGATAGCGTCAGAGAAAGGTACTCGTACTAATATCAGGTTGGCTCAGGAGCGTGAGGCCAGACAAAGAAGGCAATCCCAGATGCAGTACAAGGATGGTGGGGGTGTTTATCTAGGACCTAATAATAGGTTCGATAGCGGAAGCCTTACCGGTGAGTACCTGTATCCGTTACCTAAGTCGATGGAAGATCAAGCCAACGTAGAGGTCGAGAAGGGTGAGTACGTGACGCAGCCCGGAGAGGAGCCGATGGAGGCTATGGGGCAGAAGCACGCCGATGGTGGAACCCCCGTTTCCTTGGAGCAGGGAACGAAGGTTATTACCGACGACACAACCATAGAGCCGGATTTCGCTAAATACATCAGAGATACGTATGGGATCAAAGCCACGCCTAAGGATACGTATGCTACGTTAATGGACAGGTATAAGGCTAAGATCGGTCTTAAATCGGCTTACGATGATCAGAAAAAGGCGCTGGAGAAGCTGAAGAAAAACGATAAGATAGATGACGAGAATACAAGGCGTTTAAACGCCTCCGTATTATCCAAGGCTATAAATGATAGCAACGATATCGTTAATGGATTAGAGGGAAGATTTACGGACTTCGCTAACGTCATATACAAGGAGCAGGAAGACCGGAAGATAAAGAAGGATGAGGATACGTATTTCGCTAAGGGTGGTGAGATAGATAACATCATATCCAGATCCATGAAAGAATACGGTCTTACGGAGGAGGATATAGCTGAGGCTAAGAAAGAGCTGCTTAAGAAAGTGGCTGGTATTCGCCAGAAGATGGAGATAGGAGGCACGTCTTTGTTCGGTCGTAAATTAACTTTCCGCCCGATCGAGAATAGGTTCAACAATGATCCTAACTATTTCGGTTATCAACGCCAAGGAACTGATGGCTCTTATGGAGGTATTAATACGGATGAGAGGTTGAATTATTATAAGACATTCAATCCAGTCGCTTACGATGCTTATATGGGAGCTTCAGAGGGCGCTAGGGCTAGGGCATTGCAAGACGCTATCTACGGTCAGACAAGTAGCTGGATGGGCTTGGCTACGGCTGAGAACCCGATCATCGCCAACGCCGAGGCGCTTCGGGATTACACGACGCTCGTTTCCTTTGGCGGTGAGGATAGTCAAGGTAATTACCCGGAAGACAAGAAAGCCGCATATCATGATAGGATGAGAGACAATAAATTAGGTTTGTTTACCACATCTCGCCCTATGATCGGTCTAGACGTTGTTACAGAGGAACAGCATAAGGCTCTTAACGATGCTGGTATCACCCATTTTAGCCAACTATTCTCTGACAAGAACAAGGATGTCGTTAATAAGATACTTGGCGAGGATATGCTTAAGATGCAGGCATTGAGATCCATGAAAGGAATGGAAGGTCTTGATTTTATACTTGACCCTCATAAGGTGGCTCCCGGTCCTATGGATATAGGTGATGTGGAGGATCCTGATGTTAAGTTGGATATGCCTGAGCTGATTGATCCTAATACACTCCCTAAGACCAATACAAATGCCAGTACTAACACCGGTAAGACTAATAATGGTAACTGGAACAGGAATATAGTGGGTGGTGGCCTTGACTTCCCTGAGGTGTTCAGGATGACTCCGGGAGCCGTGACAACGGAAGGTCTGGAAAGGCATTACGCTCCTACCGTGGATCCGGTGTTGAGATCGGCTGATCAGTATATGGTTGAGGCCAATCGTGCTTTCCAATCACAATTGGATCAGATGGGTAATGTCCCGGATTCCCAGAGAGGGGCTTTATCATCCAACTTACAGGCTATCATGAGTTCCAATATAGGTAGATACATTAATGAGGTAGAACAAGGGAACGTGGCTCAAAGGACTTGGGCTGATAATGTAAACGCCCGTACTTGGGCTGATACGTATGATAAGAATATAGCCCAACGTCAAGCTTACCAGCAACGTATATTGCAGGGATTGGCTATAAATGACGAGAACTGGGCTAGGTATTTCGATAGCGTAAATGACGAGATCCAGCAGAAGTGGAATACGGCTACGACCATGAATACATTAAGGTCTATATTTGGGGATGTAAAGATTGGTCCCAATGGACAATTAATCGCTGATCCTCAAGGAGATATATTGAGTTATAGGAGATTATATCCTGCTCAGGAAGTAACTAAAGGCAAGAAAGGATAAAGGATGGCTTCACAATATAGTATATTAAGGAATTACGGCAAGTACGTATCACCCTACAACATGGATGTCATGATGCAGGGGATGGGGTACATGCAGCAGAAGATAGATACCAATCGGCAGGCTATAAACGAGTATGCTGATTATATTATCAATTCTGACATTATAAAACCTCAGGACAGGGAATATCTTCAGAACAGGTTAAATGGATTGATACAGGACGTGAATAACGTGTATCGTAAATCTAATTTGGCTTCCGACGGTATAGCCAGAAGCATACAGGCTCGTCTTGGAGAAGCTCTGGATACCCGTGTGTTGAATGCTATTGCCGGTACTAGGGAGATCCGGGCTTTTAGCGAGAAGATGGAGGATATGAAGCTGAACAATCCCAAGATGTATAGTCCTATAAACGAGGCTGAGGCTTTCGCCGATGCCGTGGCTTGGATGAATGACGGTCAGGTAGGGACACGTCTTAATCCTATACATTATACCCCTTATACGGATTATCATGCTGAGATTGATGAGAAGATGAAGAATTTCATCTCCCTTAACAAGGGGAAGAAAGTCAATGTACCGGTGACTGATGCCAATGGCAACAGGACGGGTGAGATGCGTGAGATGTATATAGATGAGATGAGTTACGCTCAGGTCAGGGATATAGCCATGGCTTCTATATCTGAGAACGGTAAGGCTCAGATGCAATTAGAGGGAAGATATATGGCTAGAACGAATCCTGACTTATTTAATGTTCAAAGCACCTCAGATTTCCTTAAAGGGTATATTGATGATTTCAGTGTCAAGGAAGAATCCATACGAGCCAAGCTAAAGGGCGTTGGCAATGACAAGGTCAAGAGGGCTAAGTTGGAGTCGGAGCTGGCGGATATTATCAAGCAGAGAAATGATTTCGTGGAGGAGGCCGAGGGCGTTATCGGTAGCAACTACAGCCCGGAGCGAGCCGGCATGTTCATGGTACGACAGCAGTTCCTTCGTGGCGTTGGACTGAGATGGTCTTATAATAACTCATACGAGACGTTGGGTGTTGATGATTATTATTTCAAGGTCAATCAACAGATGATGGAGAGAGCTAAGTTCAATGAGACAAAAAGGCATAATCTAGCCATGGAGAAAGCAGCGTTGATGAGAGCTAGCAAATTGGGTAAGTCGGAGAATGGGGGTGACGGAGGTGATGACACGACCGGTCCTACCGTGGTTACTAAGAGCGCCAATCTTGAAAATGTGAATATAAGCGATGAGTTCATGAACGGGTTTATAGCCAATGAGAGGGCGGTAACTACCGGCATGAGTAATTTTGTTAAGTCACTGTCAGATGACGCTAGAAGGAAGATCGACGCATGGGCGTCTGATCCTGAGAATAGTAACGTGGTCAAGGATATGGATAACGATCAGGTTATCATGGCTTATTTCAAGGCTAATGGAGGGTCAAGGAATGAGCTACTTGATTACAATGGTCAGGATAGTTACCTGAAGCTTCTTGGGTTAAATACCCAAAGAGTGAAGTATAATAAGATCAATGATGGATTTAATAAGGCGGAGAACGCTGTTTTGGATGGCGTTGACGCTATAGTCGAGAAAGAGGCTAAATCTTTTGATGGATCAGGCATAGATGTTAGTTACGGGTTTGGGACATTCAATCTTGGGGATATCAACAACAACGGTGATAAGGTTTTTGATATAGATGGGATAAATGATATAACATTGAATGATTGGGCTAAGCTGTCCGCTTATAGCTCTTTGCTAAATGATAATATAAACGTCGTTAATAGTAGCATTCAAGGAGAAGCTCCATATGTGTCGGTGGATTCAGGTCAGTCAAGTATTCTTTTGGATCGTGTAAATAATCTTATGGGAACATCTTTTTCTCTTGATGATATTGAGTCTATAATGTCTCTTGCCGTATCTGGGGCTAACAAGAATAGGCATATCGAGGAAATAAAAGACAGGTTTGCTGGGGATAATAGAGCGATCGCTGTCGCTACCGCTATATATGACGAGGCGCATAAAGAGAGAAATGATTTATTAAGACATAAATGGAGTCGTGGAGATTTAGGCAGGATCGCTGATGACGCTAAGCGCGCTGGCGAGGATTACTTGAGACAATATCGTCATGAGTACGCCGAGCGTGAGTATATCTTCTCCGGCGATTATCCGTCTAAAAGCCAAGCCGAGTATGATTATATAAAGATTAGTGACCTGTTCACCCGTGGTGGCGGTTTTATCCCCAAGGATAAGGATAATGCCAATACGAAGATAACGTTTACCATATCCCCTATAGGTGATGGTAATTATCAGATCATTGGCAATAATGGAGGTGATGGTCGATCTGTTGTTGAGGTAAGCGAGGCTGATCTGGCTGCGAATGGACTTACTTTCTACAAAGAGGATGTAAGCATCCCGTCCGAGACCTATGATTCCGGTGTCGTACCCATATCTTTCGCCAGCTCAAGCAACAACGCTTATGGGAAGATGGCTAAGTCATTGTTGGTAGCTCCATTCGCTTACGCTAGCGGGGCCAAGGACACGGTAATGCCTTATATAGATATGTTTACGAATATAAATGACGGTAATATCAGGAAGAATCAGATGATGATCGCTACTGACGTGTTGTTCGATAACGCTTCTATGTACGAGTTAAGGGCTTCCGGATATAAGTATAATAATGGTTCTTCTGGGATAAATGTTGATATATATAGCAAAGGAGGGGCTAGAGAGGGTAATACCCCGTTGTATTCAATTGATCTGGATGGCGTTAACTATGCTGATGAGGTAGCAAGGAAGATCGACTTCTGCCCGCAGTATTATTTGGTCATGGCATGGCAACAGATACTTAGCAAGGAGAATGAGGTGTATTGGAGGAGCGAGGGAAGATCTACTACTGATGATTTCGAGAGCTTCATCTCGCCCATAGCTGATATGATTGATCAGGAGATAAGAAACAGGAATAACGGAAATAGTGGAAATAATGGAAACAATGGAAATCTATAATAATACCTCTAACGGAAAGGATCTTGCCGAGAAGTACAGATATCCTACCATAAACGTAGATAATATAAAGGCTATTGGTACGGATCCCTATGATATACCGGATCGTGACCTGCCTCCGGTATTGGATCCGTATTCCGCTTCCGAGAGATCAAAGTCCCAGATACCGTCATTGTCGGAGAGGATCAAGAATACTGTTAAGACAAATTATTATGATGATATGAAACATATGTCCCCATTAGGATATATGGCTTCTGATCAAAGCTATAAGGGCAGGTTTAATCTTACTGGTCCGGAGATATCGTTGGAGGATTCAAGGTATCGACTTAGTAGCGGTACTTGGATACCTAAATACGAGTCTTATATCCCCGGTGTAGATAACGACACACGTTTATCTAGGAGTCAAGGTAGGACTGAGAAATGGATGAGAGGTTTGGGGAAATTTGTAGGTAAGGCCGCTTTGTATGGATTAGGTGGTGTTATTCAGCCTTTTTATGGTATTTACGCCGGTGTATCCAGAGGTAATTTTAACGCTGTTTTTGATAACGATTTCACGAGATGGTTGGATGATCAGGACAAGAAGATGGATTACGGTCTTGCTCATTATTACAATCGTGAGGAGCGGGATATGAATTTCCTTCAAAGCATGACTACGGCTAATTTCTGGTCTAACGATTTTTTATCCGGTCTTGCTTTTACTGTTGGAGCCATGTTATCATCAGCCGTATATTCCGGCGCTGGATTGATGAACTTAGCTCGTACGGGAGCTAGGGCAGGCGTGGCATTGGCTAGGATAGGCAAGGCGGCTTCGGATACCAAGAAAGCGTTCGGCGCTTACCTCAGGGCCGCCCGTATAGGACAGAGGGTAGGCAAGGGACTGGACACCGCCGCCTTCCTTGGCACGTCCACCGCATGGGAGGCATCTGTCGAGGCCAGAAGTATGCTGATGGAGGCTGAGGAGAATTTCAGGCAGTCTTACCGTAACGCTTATGGAAGGGAAGTCCCATATGAGGAGCTTATGAAGTTCAGGGCTGACAATGCCAATGCCGCTAATGCTGTATTCGCCGCCAACGTCGGCATATTGTCATTATCCAATATAGCTATGTTCGGTGATATGTTCGGCATGGATCTTGGCGTGGATAAGTTTATAAAACGCAATATATTTGGCGTAGGAGCCGAGAGAATGGACAACGGTGCACTAAGGGCTATAACACCAAAGAAATGGCAGAAGGTAGCTGGAAATACGTTCAATATTATCAAGCGCCCAGTGTCAGAAGGTCTTTATGAGGAAGGTCTTCAGGGAGTGGCTAGCAAGTCCGCCGAGGATTGGGTAGAATCAAGATACAATCCTATGGCTATCCGTCAGAACATAGGTTATATGGAGGCTATAAAGAACGGGTTCAAGGAAACATACGGGTCTAGTCAAGGCTGGAAGGAGATCGGCATCGGTATGATTATCGGATCGTTTATGGGTGGAAAGACCTTTGGAGGTATAAAGGAATGGAGCCAAGACATGTCCCGGAACAAGGGGATGGTGGAGGCCTACAACGCCAATGCCGGCGCCTTGACCGAGGCTGCTGTCCGTGCTATTCGTGGCAGTATGGCTCTTAACGCTCAATTATCCGGCGTAGATGCATCGTACGAGAGTGATGGTAGGATTATAAACAAGGATTTTAGTGACGCCGTATTCAATCGTCTTCGTTATGATTCGGAGATGGGGATGCTGGATGATACGAAGGAGAATTTCAGGACGGTAGTCGAATCTATACCTAATAGCGATATAGCGTCCGATATGAATATGACGGATGAGCAGGTCAATGAGTATAAGTCTAATCTTATCAGTGAGTTTAATAAGAAGGTGGATAATTTTACCATGGCCAATAGGTTCGCCGACTCCCTTACCGATGGTATATCCAATAGGTCGTTTAACGCCTATATCTCCAATATGGCTTATAATGGCCTTGAGGCGAAGGATAATTTGAACGATATAGCCAATCAGTTAAGAAGGATATACAATACGGATATAGGTCCCGCTCTTGATATATATTCTCGTCTTAATCCTGATTCGAGCAGGGATCTTGAAGAATTAAGGAAGCTTACGGATGATATACAGAGGATGGAGAAGAATATCTTGAGGCTTCAACAAAGTGTCGCGTCGAAGGACGCTCTTGAATCTGATAAGGCTAAGTTGGTCAAGGAGAATGATAGGCTTCTTAAATTAACAGAGGATAGGATCGCATTGGAGAGGAAATTAACTACGTTAATTAACTCAGAGGCTGATATATCTAAGTTGTTCTTAAATAGAAATGATTCAAGGATCAGTGCCGCTGATCTTATGGCGGCTTATGATACTATAGCTGATTTTGAGAACGTCGTATCTATCCGTGGGGTTGATAATTATAAGGAGGCTATGGCATTGCTTAGTGAGTATCGTCATAATCTTGTGGCTTATAAGAATATAAACGAGTCTCTTCGTCGTATGCGTGACAGAAGATTCATCCGGGCGCAGGAGCGCGGGTTCATGAAGATATTATCGAACGTATGGGGTAAGACTTATGAGGAGGATGATAGCAAGTATGATTTCAGGAATACTGATAATCCTGAAGCAAACGCCCTTTACGCTAATGATCAAGCCATAGACAAGGCTTACCAAGATGGTCTTATAGGAGAGGATGAGGCATTTATGTTCAAGACATATAATCATATGATAGCCAGATCTATGGAGAACGAGATTAAGACCGATGAAGGTAGTATAGTCGAGAGGGTTCCTGATGATGAGGATATCATAAATCCTTCTGACGATAGAATCAATAATATAGCTATAAAGATATGGAACGGTAATGAGGATGTCTTATCTCCTAGGGAGAGACAGATATATGATAATAACAAGCCTCGTGTCGATAGTCTAGTTAACGGGTTTGGGGATAATCCTATTTCAAGGATCAATAAGGCTAGATCGATAATAGATAGATTGAAGATCCATGATAATATTTATGATAATATCAAGGACGCTGTTGATGATATTGTAGATATGAATATCAATGGTCTTGATCAGGATCAGGTTAAGGAGGCTATAAAGACCTATAACGATCTTATGGATGAGGCTGACAATGGCAATGAGGTTGATCAGGATAAGCTTAATGAGGCTATTGATATTATCAATAATTATTCCGATGGGCCTCTTCTTCAATTCGTGGAATGGATGAGGTTGTATGATAACGGAAGTATAGCTGTCAAGGATTACGATAAATCCATACCTATGGGTGATGTCCTCACAGAGAGCGAACCCGGGACATCCACCGGCAGGACGGAAGTTAACGCCGCCCAGAATCCGGTGGTGTTGATGGCTCAGAAGAGAGAGATCGGTGGGGTTATGTATTATGAAGTTGGCGGAATGAGACTTGACAGGTTTATGGACAGTCTTGGGCTTAAAAGATCTGATGCCACTGATAATGATAATGGAAGGGTGATGGATTTCACCAACGGAACCGACATATTTACTGTTATAGAGTCAGATAACCACTCAAGATGGATGATTAGCGAGGATGACGCTCAGGCTTTCGAGAACGCTACCGGTGTCATATTGGGGCGGCAAACCGCCTTGTCGACCTCCATCTGGTTTATGGTGTATCGCAAGGGGCAGGATGGATCTATTGTCCCTTATTATACGGGTGATACGTTTGGATCTAACAACGAGTCGGTGAATCAGGAAGCAACGGCTAGCCTCCGCAAGGGTGATATGGTAAGGTTTAAGATGGATATGTTAGATCCATATACCAAGGAATTGTATGATAAATACAATAGCCTTAACGCCGTTGACCCTAATTCTGATGAGACTAAGTCGGCTTACCGAGAGCTGGTTGATAATATGGTTATTAAGATCGTGGATGGTGATGGTAATTTTGTCTCGGTGCTAAAAGCCAATGATCCAGACTCAAAAGGGAGTAACGCTGATTTAAGGAGTATGGCCTTTGAGTTGTATAGGGATAATGTAGGATCCGTCGCGGGTGAGATTGATATACCGTTCGTAGGCACAGTCACCAGTGTTTTGCCGGGAAGACCTAATTTTAGCATAAGTGATGATAATGGGACGTTGATGGTATCCGAGAATGACTTTACCAACGAGACGGCTGGTAAGGTCGAGAGCGTAGGATATATAGAGAATGGGGAGGTTACGATGAGGGATGATATTAAGTATAATATATTCCCGTTCTGTACGGCTATCGTCAGGGACAAGTATGGTGATTATAAAAATTCACGTATTCCGGTCGTAGCTATAAAGACAGGAAATGGAAGAAATTACCTGTACCCCGTAAGATTGAAAAATCAGGATATATCGTCATTTTCATCCATGATCGAATCGATGGCTGATAGGATTACGGAGGGTCTAGGCGGAGGCGTAAGTATTGATGATATAATGGATCTTAATAACGCTATAGCCAGATCCGGGTTGGATAATAAGACATATATGATTCCGCTGGCGGGAGATGTGGATGTTATCAAAGGCCGGCTTGAAGCTGTCAAGGAAGCGGTTAGCAGGATGCCTATGACCGCTGATGTAAGAGGATGGATAGGTGATTCCAGAACTAAGGAGGATATTTTGATGAATGACGTTACGATCAACATTGATCTTAATAACGATCCTTTCATAGCTCCTAAGTTCAGGATGAGTATTAGGAGGGATGAGACGTTCTTCGAGGATACGGAGACCCCGTTCGTCAACCCGTCCAGCTCCCAATCGGGTTCCGCTTCGCCTACGAAGGCGGTCGAGGACAAGTCTTTGGTTTCCGACGGCAACGTAGTATCTGGAGAAAATGAGGCGGAAAATCCTTGCTAAATTAAATATCTTGACTTATCTTCGCAGCGTCAGTCCATCACCTGACGAGTAAGATATTTAAAAGTTGGTCCCTGTCGGGTGTGTGATGGCCCCGGTGGGGACTCTTTATATTATGCAATTAGATGCCTTTTTACATCGGAAGATCATGCAAGACCTACGCATCCAGCGAGTAAAGGTCTTGATGATGCTATACACCAGTAACTATTTTGTCAAGGTCAGACAAAAGCAGTTGCTTGATCATACATACGCCTTAAGCAGGGATCAGGCTTTTGATTATATGACTGAGTTCAATAAAAGACTTAGTGATAAGGTTGGTATAAAATGTACGATGGATATCCTTTTACCTACCGATGATGATAATGCTAACATCATAATCGAGCACAATGGTATTATCAAGAAGTTGATGAAGGAAGCCGAGAAGCTGGAACTTGATACTGATGCTATCAAAGCCATGATGCGTGATCTTCTTGATGAGTTGAAGGATGATATTGATCTTAATATCCTGATATTTGACGTAACCCAGTTACTTATAAAATATAATCTATTTAGGTTGGATGCTATAACCGAGCAGGAGTTCAAGAACTCTTTTGTCAGGATGGATAGTAGGAATATGGAGATAAAGAAACTAACTTTATCTGATATCAAGAAGGTGGTGGAGATGATAGAGGATAGGTATAGCTACGCTTTATATATGACAGAGGAATATGGCTGATTACATTTTTTGTAAAAATATCTCCTGTTTGTTTGTAGTTTCAAAATAAGGTCTTATATTTGCGGTGTCTATCCGTTGCTAGACCAGAAGAAGATATTAATATCGCTTAGGCGTAGGCGATAAATGAGAGCTATCAGTGGAGTAACGGACGCTGGTGGCTCTCGTTGTTTTATATTATGGATGATAATTTAAAATTATTTGAGAATCCTGATTTTGGGGATGTGAGAGTATTGTTGGATGAGAAACATGAACCATGGTTTGTCGGTAATGATGTAGCTAAATGTTTAGGGTATGCAGATCCTAGGGATGCTGTAAGAAGGTTGGTAGATGACGAGGATTGTAAAATGCTGAGATTGTCAGAAGATAGGGAGGCCTACGATTCCACCCCTATTCACAATCAATATGTTAGCCAGATAAAGATTATTAATGAGTCTGGTATGTATACTTTAATTATGTCATCTAAGAAGGAGTTTGCTAAGAAATTCAAAAGATGGGTAACATCGGAGGTTCTCCCTTTTATTAGGAAAACAGGTTCCTATTCTATGCCATCTAACAATATGCCATCAAAGAATGAACTTCCATCTGATTATATAGAGGCATTAGAGGCTTTGCTTAAATCGGAAAAGGAGAAGCGTGCGTTAGCTGAGGCGAAGAAAGCGGCAGAGGAAGCCAAAAGGATATCCGATAATATCATTAAAGAACAGGCTCCTATGGTTGAGTTTGCTAAGACAGCCGAAATAGCCCAAGAGACAGATATGTTGATCAGAGAGGTTCGGGAAAAGCTAGAGGCTCATGGATATGATATAGCGGAGAAGAATCTTCGAATATTGCTTGAGGATAAGAAGTTCTTCGCTAAGACCGGTAAGAGGTGGTTGCTTTCCCAAAGGATGATAGACAGCGGTTATGCTCGTTATAGATATCGTAATGATGACGAGTTCTATGGCACTAATACTGTCTATGTGACTCCTAAGGGATTTCAGTGGATCGTGTCTAAGATATCTAAAGAATGGATGCCTAGGTTCTTGGAATTGAAAGGCAGGGTTCTGAGTAGATCAGATAAAGATATTTTCGCTAAACGATAAACTCCATTTTTTATAATTTAGGATTGAGTTTTTGCCTGTTCGTGAGGATCGGCAAAAAGATTTGCACTTTTCGGAGAAACATAAGGTTTGTTATTATGTTGTTATTTTGGTGTCCCGTCCGCTCGTGAGAGTAGGCGGGATTTTCTATCTTTGTGTCAAAACGATTTAGTAATGGGACGATCTTGTTATGTTATAAAAAATAAGGAGGGTAGGGTAGATAATGTCCTTGCCCCTAATAACCAACCATCCGGATTATACCAAAGGGCGATGGAGGTGCTTGGCGACCAGAAGCAGGCCTTATCGGTCTGGGGTACGGCCTACTCCCCCGACTTCGTGTCCTTCTTTGGCGACTGGATGTCCATGCCATCAGAATATGATCTGGATAGTAATGGGGAACCTAGGTATGATGATGTCATGTCCTTTATCAAGCGGAAGAACTATTTCGCTGGCAATTTCATGGCCGATGAGGTTAAGGATATCAATAACACCCTTACTTCCTTGGGGGTTGATAATATCAATGATCTTAATGATATGATTGTATCTAATTTCCTCTCAGGCGGTGATATATTCATCAACAGATATAATCTTGAACGATCCGGGATGTATGACGCTGATGAGATTGATAATATCATGACTAACCGATCGGAGTATGAGCGGGTAAGGGATATGATGAGGAGGATTGTCGATTTTATGTCTGAGGGGAATCTTAATGAGAAGGATATGTATTTCCTGTCCTCCGAGTCAGGCCTTGGTGATGATTATATGATATATGAGGATACATATGACTCGTTAGGAAAGAGAAGGGGCTTGAATCCAATAGAGGTAAGGGATACGATCATGAGGGCGGTAGGCGGTATCAGCGACCGCCGGGAGTTCGATCAGGCTTTCGCCTCCATCCCATACCCTTCCTTGGCACTCCGGTATCAGGAGGATCAGGATTACGCAGATCGGATGTATGACACGTATCGTAATATGACCCGTATGGAGGTTCGGAGTCAGGACGGAAATACGATTACCGACTCGTACTTCAATAGTACCACACCGTATATCAGTATGCCTAAGGATATGAAGGGTCTAAGGGATAAGGTTGGGGAGATAATCGATATGGATGATTTTAAGGACATCAAGGACGTTGCCGGACGTCTGCATGACATAGCCATGGATCTTGCCGACATGGGCGTGGATATAAGCGAGGCGATCAGCGATGAGATGGTTATATCCAGACCTGAGGATATCCGTGATCTTATGGCGTCGCTGGACGTCATGTTGTCTTCCATACAGGCCGGCAATTCGGTATACGATAGCTTTATCTCCGATCTTGATAGGATAACAGGAAAAGGGAATCCGATATACGAGGTTCAGGATACTTATTCTACTGGGGATAGGATGGTGTATGTAAGGTCCGGGAATACATCCCCTTCCGATATGTATGATAGGAGCATGTTGTATATGGGTAGGAATACGTACCATAACACGGCTCCGATAACCGACACCGATCAGGCCTATGAGATGTTGGCCGATATCGGGATAGAGCGGCCCTCGTACTTGCCGGCTGGCGTGATTCCCGCCGGGGCTTCCCGTTCTGATATTGGTGTGGTCAAGGATAACATAAAGAAGCTAGTTATGTCCAACATCTCATCCTCGAATACCGAGAACATGATCCTTACCAGATTAATATACCAACATCCCGTGACTCCTGAGATGGATGATGTCGATATTGATCGAGAGTTCAGGAGATACGAGGCTAGGCAGGGAAAGGATCGGGATTTTATCAAATCCTGTACCTCGTTGAGGAAGATCCAGATCAAGGAAAGGTTAAAAAAATCGGATTTATATAATAATGTCTTACGTTTCCTTGATTTTAATGGATTTTATAATGTATCTTTGAACCACCATGACAGAGGTACGTTAAAAAGCATGGAGATGTCGTTGCCGGAAGGTCAGGTAAGGGATCTTCTGTTTGACGTGGCTATCGAGTCCGGTGACAGTAGCATGAGAAACCTTTTCTATCTGGATGGTCAGGATAGGATGATGGATGTCGGGTTTTACAGGTATCTGTACCAAAGGAATCCGGGCCTGCTCCGGGAGGTCAACGGCGGCGTCGAGGCGAGACCGGACGGTTCGTTCTTGGCTCGTGGGAGGTATGATGATTTCGTGTCATTCCAATCCGGTTTATATGAGAAGGTAGGTGAGACGGTTGATGGTGCGATATACAGGTTCGTTGATGATCTTATATACTCCGATCCATCATCATATCAAGAAAACATGGTACGAAGGATGGGTGATGTTACGGTAAGGAGTGACGATAACCGCCTGTCAAGGATAGAGGATGATCCCTCATCCAGCAAGATAGTTAATGAATACACTGCTAATACAAATAAGTTGATGCGAGATTTTTCGTGTAGTTAATCTCTCTTTGACGTCGTGAGACGTTTTCTTTCGAGCATTGAAACATTGAATTTTATAGATTTGCGATGAATCCGGGTCGTAGTGATACGCTCCGGATTTTTCGTCTTGTATCGGTTCTTATTAATCCCATTTACAAGACATTAAGTACTTTGATGATGACACATATCACGATCTTAGGGCTGTTAATTTTTGAACTTTGTAACGCCCGCCATCAGGTGGGGTTATTATTAATTCAAAAATAAATAGACATGGGTACAAGTGGAGACAAAATCGTTTTGTTAGACGGTATGGGTTCCGGTAGTGGAAGCGCCACTAACGGTTTATTATCTATGATTCCGGGGATGTTCGCCAACTTAATAGGCGGAAATAAGATGGATCCGAACTTGGTAGCGGCTTTGATGAACGGTCGTAACAACCAAGACGGTTTCGGCGGGGCTAACGGTTGGTGGTTGTGGATCATCGTCCTGTTCTGGTTATGGGGCGGCCGTGGCTTTGGCAATGGTTTTGGCAATGGTAATGAGTGTTGCGCTAATGGTCTTCCCGCTCAATTGAATAACGACTATGGTCGTGAGTTGTTGATGCAGGCCATCCAAGGTAATAGAAGCGCTATCGATCAGATCGCTAACGCCTTGAACTGTACTACCACTCAATTGCAAAGCGCTATCTGTAACGTACAAGGCGCTATCGATAAGGTAGCTGGTCAGGTAGGTATGACCTCTCAGGCTGTTATTAACGCCGTACAGCAACAAGGTTGTGAGATCGGTAATCAAATTAGCTCTTGCTGCTGCAATTTGAGTTCTTTGATCAACCAAAGCACTTGCCAGACTCAGCAGATGATCAACAATCAAGGTTATGAGAATCGTCTTGAGACATTGAATCAGACTAACACGTTACAAAACACTATTAATCAAGGATTGACGAACAATCGTGAGCAAGCCACGAGTCGGTTCAATATCTTGAGCGCTAAGATTGATGCTCAAACAACCTTGATTAATGATAAATTCTGTCAATTGGAAATGCGTGAGATGCAGAATACGATCAATCAGTTGCGTGATGAAAGGTCGGCTTACCAAGCCTCCGCGTTGACTCAGCAACAGACTCAGAATTTGATCAACCAGTTGAGACCTACCCCTGTGCCGGCTTATCCTTCATGCTCTCCTTACCAGACTTATGGATGGGGTCAGGCATTTTATGGAGGTAATTGCGGATGTGGGTGCAACAATGGATGCTGCAACAACGGAAACGCCGCTATTTAACTCTATAAAGGAAGGAGGCTATTATGGCTTGTGTTTCTAAAATAGGGTCTCTTTATGAGTTGGTTACGAAGAACGTGGTAGTGACTACTACCAACACCGTCTTCGGCATCAACCCAAGGATATGGCTGTCCTTGCCATGCGAGGGCCTTCTGCTGCTGAAAATCCGGCAGGTGGTTCCGACAACAGGCGAGACATTGCCAGTACAGATAGCTGTCCCAGCGAACAGCACCGTATCCACGGTAGGTGATGACACATGCTGCCCGGTAACCGGCGTGGCTGTGGTGGATCCGATCAACGTGGCTGTGACCGGAGCGGCTATGGTTAACAACACCGAACGCCTTGTTTATTTCAACAAGGTAAGGGGTGTATTGAGGCTCATGGATTGCTGTGTGCCTACAACCGCCGCATCAGCGTCGGAGACGACTGTTGATGAGGAATAGGTTAGATTGGATGTCTAATGGGAGGGTATTCCCTCCCGCTTAAAAATCGAGATATGTTTAGAGACTTAAAGAAAGGATTTCAAGTATATACGCTGGATACGTCCGATGTTCCGGTGTTCAGGATGGGGAATGTGGTTAACGTATCCGAGCCTAGGTTCCAGCAACCCCAGATGGGTCAGATGGGGCAATATCAGCAACTACAGGATAGGGTGATAGACCTTACCGTGGAGATAAACGGGTCTTCCATGACCTATGTCGTACCGGAGAGCAGGGATGTCGCTATGTCCAATAACATAACTTTGGCCTGCTCGGTCGATCCGATCATGAACCAGCTTAACGCCGCTAAGAGAACCAGCTCCGATATTCTCGATAGTATCGATAAGCATAGGAGGACACTAGAGGCTTGTGATTCGATCCTTGAGGAAATCAATCCGGCTTTTAAGCAGACTAAGGATCAAGACCGGAAGATCAAGAATCTTGAGGAGAAAGTCGATAGGATGGGATCCTCTTTCGATGAGCTAAAAGAGTTGTTAATTAAAAAATTAGGTTAAGATGAGAGTTATAGATTTAGGCGGCGGCCACGATGAGGACTACGATGATGAGATCTACGATCGTAGAGGCGGCCGTGGACGTAGCAGACGTTCGGATGGGACTTACATGGGTTATGGTGGTGGAATATATGACCATTATGGCAAGGAGCATGACGGTAGGATGGATGAGCTAGAACGCCGTGAGCGTGATCTTGAAAGACGTGAGAGGGAACTGGAACGTGACGAGCGTGAGCTTGAGAAGCGTGAGAGACTCCATGAACGCGAGGACGAGATGTATCGCAGGGGATGGTTCGGTGAGCGCGGCATCCGTGACGAGTACGAAGGTACTGAACCGTATATGCGCAGGGGACGCAGGAGTCGTTACTACTGAGGAGCAGACGCCGATGACCCGGATTATAAGCGGTATATAGACACCCATGGATATCACTTTTCCAAGGAGCTGGCTAGGGAAGCCGCTGACAAGATGCTTAACGCCGACGGGTCCAAGAGAAGATGGACGATGGAGGACGCTAAGCAGATGTTCGATAAATGCGGGGCCAAGAAACCTGATAACGCCACTTGGGGAGATATCCAATATCTGTTCGCTATGTTCTATAGCGATTACTTTCCTAAGGTATTGGATTGCGACCAGAAAATAGTCAAGGCTGTCTTGGCTTATCTGGAAGACCCTGACGCCCCGGAAGGGACGGCGTTCGTAAGGTATCTGGCGGTGCGGTGCTTCGTCGGTGACACAATCAAATGGAGTGATATGATTTAGTTTGATACAACGTTGGAGAACCCTGTCGGCAATAGAATACCGATAGGGTTTCTTTTTGACCGTAGCTTTATTATGATTACATTTGTTCGAGGTAGATCTTTTTGTCATGGTAGGGTGGGCGGGAATGAAAAAAAAGGCATCCTCACGGACACCCTTTCCCTTTGGTTGAAAATCACTTAAAACATTATGAGTTACTACACCGCAAATATAGATAATTAAATACAAACTGCAATGGGTAAGGGGTATTATTGGATAGAGCCAGTGGATCAGACGTTGAATGATTTTCAGTTTTATAAGGCACGTATCGTAGGCGATCCTGAATATGACGAGAGACATCATCGAGTTATATTGAGAACTGATAAGTATTTCCCTGTCGGAAGTATCTTCCATGTCTTAAAAGACCCAGAGATGTTTGTTATAGAGAGGAAGTTTAAGACATGGGGGAATAAGTATGTCGTTAAGCCTTGTGAGGGTGAATGGGAATGGGAGTCTGTCCAAAAACTTAAAGACAAGGCTATTATATTCCGTAGCGGATTCCTGCATGGGGACGGCAGCTTCTAACACCTGCCCGCATCTACCCCCCCCTCGATTTCTTTGGGTTGATACATATATCTATATTTGAAAAAAAATAATTGTAATATGGCAGATTTTCAAGGTAAATACAATGGCGAGCAGATAGAGCAGCTTTTGGATAAGGCTAATGATATTGATCTTACCAAATATGCTCTTAAGACGGATAATGCCCCTACCGCCACGAAATTACAGGCGGCTAGGACCATAGCGCTGTCCGGGGCTGTTACCGGTAGTGTCTCATCGGACTTCGGAGACAACGTAACTATCTCCACGACATTGGCCAATTTTGATGCCTCTAAGATCGCGTCCGGAACCATCAGCATAGATAGGTTACCTAAGGCGGCTTTGGAGAGATTGGTCGTGGTAGCTAATGATACGGCTAGATTCGCCCTTACCACCGCTACGGCTCAAAGTGGTGATACGGTAAAGGTCACGTCTACAGGTAAGATGTATCTGATAAAAGACGAGTCTAAATTAAACAGTGAGGATGGGTATGAGCCTTACACGGCCAGTCAGGCTTCCTCCGTGCCTTGGTCAGGGGTTACGGGCAAACCAAGTACCTTCACACCTCCCACGTCCTCCGCTACCGTTCTTGGCGGTATTAAGGTGGGATATACGACTTCCGGGAAGAACTATAAGGTGCAACTGGATTCGTCCGGCAACGCTTACGTCAACGTTCCATGGACGGATAATAACACAACGTATAATGAAGCCACGGCCGACACCTTAGGATTGGTTAAGATCGGCTATGCTTCTAATGGAAAGAACTACGCTGTGCTCTTGGCTAATGGCAAGATGTACGTCAATGTCCCTTGGACTGACAATAACACTACATACTCACAGGCCACGAGCGATAATCTGGGTCTTGTTAAGATCGGGTACTCAGCTAATGGGAAGAATTATCCGGTAGCTCTTGACGGAAATGGTAAGATGTATGTGAATGTTCCGTGGACGGATACCAACACGACATACACCAATATGGGAGCCGCTTCTGCCTCAGCGTCGGGAAAGGCCGGCTTGGTCCCCGCACCTGCCGCCGGAGCGCAAGCCAAGTATCTTCGTGGTGACGGGACATGGCAAACCCCTCCTAATACCACATATAGCAACATGGGTGGAGCGACGTCCTCAGCCGCAGGATCGGCGGGATTGGTACCCGCTCCGACTGCCGGCAAGCAAACCTCTTTCCTTCGTGGCGATGGTACGTGGGTGGTTCCGACAAATACCACATACGCCAAGGCCAATACCACGACATTAGGATTGGTGATGATCGGATATACTGAGAACGGTAAGAATTATCCGGTAGAGCTGGATAGTAGTGGTAAGATGTATGTTAACGTGCCTTGGACGGATACTAATACAACGTATGGTGTTGTAGGAGCTAACGGGTCCACAGGATTGGTCAAGAACGGCAGTACCGTGACAAACGCCTCTGGATATACGGCTTGTCCTATTGTCGGTGGTATCCCCTATTATAAGGATACGAATACTACCTACGCCAATATGAAGGCGGCTACGGCCTCGGCGGCTGGTGCTGCGGGATTGGTACCGGCCCCAGCCGCTGGCAAGCAGGCATCTTTTCTTCGTGGTGACGGGACATGGGTCGTACCTACTAATACCACATACGGATTGGCCTCTACTACAGCTAACGGCTTGTTGAGACAGCTTAATGGCAGTACATCCAGTTTCATGCGTGGAGATGGCACTTGGGCTACACCTCCTAACACGACATATGCCGTGGCCAATGAGTCTACTAACGGTTTGATGGCGGCCGCCGATAAGAAGACCATGAACAGGCTTATAGGGGTTAATACGGTCACGACATTAGCTAACCTGCCTATTAGCAAGAGAAGTATCACGGCTACGTTATCAGCCGCTACCACCCTATCTGTGCAGTCAGGGATGCAGATAGGGGAGGAGCTGATGATCAGGTGCGTCCCGTCGGCGGCCTTCACGCAGGCTATACCCAACTCCGGGGCTTATGTAAGCATGAGTGGTACTTCTATAACCACTACGGCTAACAAGCCTTTCGAGATAAATATCTGGTGTTACGCTTCAGGTAAGTATAGTATCGCCGTTAAAGAACAAGATTAATGATATAAGATATGAGCTACGTATATATAAACAGGGAAATATATCCCAATCAATTAGTTCAGGACGATCCGCTTGATGATAATTACGCCAAGGGCTATAGTTATGATGATTACATTAACGGGAATCCCGCCCCATGGATAGAGCTTGGGGAGGAGCAATTGGCGTTCAAGGAGGCTAATCCTAAAGCTACGGTTAAGGAGATTATCGAGGCTAAATTGGATGACTCAAGGCTTCTTAATGAGGAGAAATCGGCTAAGTATGAGGAGATCAGGACTTATGAGAATAATAATCTTCATGAGTTTTTCTTGGATGACCAAAATATCTATATCCCTGAATATGATAGGCGTAACGCTTTGGCTGATGGGGCTATAGCTGGTAAGATAACGATCATAGGTCTGGAGTTCGATATGACGGAAGGCAAGATCTTGATCGGGATGATGGATAAGTATGATAATGACCTGATGTCGGCGTTAGGAGCCAAACAGAGGGAAGTAAGCTTAGCCACTACCGTAGAGCAGGTGAGGGCTATTGACGCTCAGTCCGGCTATCCAGATAAGGTAAATATCACCATGACTTATGTCCGGCAACAGGCAAAGGAGAAAGATGTCTCCGATCCTCAGAAAGTGGCTGTCAGATTCTCCAGAATGGTGGTTAATAACAAGACTATATCTTTATCCCCTAATGAGAAACTGGATGTTAAGGTTCTATTCCCTATATGGGGACAAGAAGGGGCGGAGTTCGGGTTGTCGGTGGATGCCGGATTCTGTCTCAGGGTGGTGAAGGACGATACGGATATCCTTTATGAGGTTATTCAACAACATACATTATCAAAGGAATGGGAACCCGGATTAAATACGGCTTCCTTATACAAGGTCATTGATAAGGAGCATGCCGGGACCATAGGGGATCCTATCCCGTATTTCCCTCCAATGGAGATATTCAAGGATAAATATTACATCCAGAACGCTGATGTATATAAGTGCACTAGGGATAGCGGAACTCCTCTTAGTCATAATCTAAAGGACTTAGTAGGGTTGTATGTTGAGGTTGTACAGGGCTAGTCGTATCTACCCCCCCCCCCTTATATTTGGCTTGTGATATGATACAAGTTATTTTTGGCATAATAAAATGACATTTGTAAATATATTTAAGTATGGCATCACAAAAATTCGGTTTCGTAACCGTCGACCCGGTATCAGGATCAGGAGATCAGGCGGTTAATTTCTCCGGTGAGAAACACACCGGTCGTCTTCAACGCACTATCAACCTTACGGTCACCACGAACGGCGGGGCTAAGAAGGCGTTGGTAGTTAATCAGGCAGCGGCTGCTGAGGTGGTAAGATCAGACAGCCCTAACGCTTCCGTACAAAAGACAGGCGGTAATGTTACCATCACCGGTAAGTCTAACAGTACTAAGCTTACGTTCGCGGTCACGCCGGCTGAGGAGAACGGGCTTACGTTACAGCTCCCGACTAACTACACGGCGGCTGGAAAGACTACGGCTAACGGAGCGGTTATCGCCGACGATCCCGGAGCCGCTGGCGAGTTCGTTTGGAGCATCACGATCTCGGACGTACCGGCCAACGTCACGATCGAGGAACTGACAGCTACATTGAAGGTAACTGCCGCTGGTGGCCAGACAGCCAACGTGACGGTAACGCAAGCCGCTGGAGACTCTACTATCGAGCTTGACAAGGAGACTATTAACTTGGATGTAAATGGTACTCAACAGACGGTTAACGTAACATCTAATGACAGCTGGACTTGGGCGCAAGCAGCGACTAGGACCGTATTGAGAATGATGGGACGATAATCAGTTTCTTTTCGCTTACTCAGACCCCGATCGACTTAAGCCGGTTGGGGTTCTCTTGTTTTATTATCTTTGTGAGTAGAAGATAACTAAAGGATATAATTATGAGTGATTTGAATGTTAATTGGAAGGACGGGGTAGGCGAGGTAACGGACCAGCCTCTGACCGTCAGTCCGGGGTCCGGGACCGGAAGCGCCCCCGTTTCCTTTGGCTCGGTGATGAACAACGGTCTTGATCGGACTCTTGAGCTGGAGATAACAACTCCAAAAGGTGTTAAGAAGACGCTCACGGTGAATCAGGAGGGATGCCGGCAGGCTTATATCACGAGCGACGGCAAACGATGGCTGACTAGCGACAATCGGGTGTATGGGGTTTTGAAAAGCGATGCTCCGTGCGAATGCATAGGTGATTGCCCTTGATATTTTGTTTTTACGAATTTTGTAATTACATTTGTGGCGCATGTCCATCACCATGCTTTTCGTCGCTAATTTATTATAAGGGATACCGGTCTGTGATGGGATCGGCATCCCTCTGTTTTTTAATATGGAGAAGATAAATGTTTTCGATGTTCAGGTTCCTGATGGGAGACAAATCCGTTGTATGTCGTATAATAAGGTTACTTATTTTGATCTTGACGATATATGTAAGTTATGTTTTGACTCATATGACCTACATGATGTGGCTGACACTAAGGTAATGAGTGAGTTCCTGCACCGTGAGGGTGGTCGTTATTGGACTACGATAGATGGCGTAAGGCAGTTGTATCGTAGGATTGAGTGCAAGATGTGTTTTGAGGTTATAGAAAAATTAAAAAAATTATGAGAGAGCAGGAATTTGATTTCGTGGTATATCCGTTGAAGTTGATTATCACGGTAGGATTGGATTACGAGACGTTATGTAACCGTTTCGAGAACATGGAGCCGGATCATAAGGGAGAATGGGGTGATAAGGATGATATGGATAAGGAAGCGTCTTTCGTGAATCTGGTAAGGGATAGGGACGATGATGGTAAATTCGCCATACTTTGGAATTTTTCAAGCGACGATGATATAATGATGAGAAATATATGTCATGAGTCGTTCCATATAGCCATGAGCGTGTGTCAGTTCTGTAATATGTCGCTTGGATTTAAGGTCGGGGAGGATGAACATGCGGCGTATATAGCCGGCTTCGCTGGTGATTGTGTTAGCGAGTTCATCAATAGTAAGAATACGGATTAAGCCATAAATTATATAAGGAACACAAGAATATCAGCCTCCGCTTATTTGTGGGGGCTTTTTGTTTATCTTTGTCAAAAACATGAAGTTATGTCGAGTTGCGTAATTAAAAGGAATAAGGAAGGTAAGATAACCCGTGTCTTGACCCCTTCCGGCGAGGTATCCACCTTGTTCGATAAGATAGCGGGTATAGCCGCCGTAAGTGACCTTAATAAGGCCGCTGAGGCTTATATGACTATTTATAACGATAAGTTCAGGTCTAAGTTCGGAGACTGGACGAGATCCGTGCCAAGAAATAAGGAGGCTGCCAGATCCATAAGCGCCAGACTTAGCGCCAGCGAGTGGGGGCAACTTATGTCAGCCAAGGTCCTGTCCGCCATAAGCGACATGGATGCCCCAGCGTTGGCCAGAAACCTTGGGAATAGCGACAGTGTCGTGGCTTATCTTACCTCCGGAGAGGTAGGTGATGTCAATGATATGGCTGTGGTAGATACATCCACGGTACAGGAGGTGGATCTGGATTCCATAAACGAGGATAATATTGGCGATACGATACTGAAAGAGGCGTCATGGGATGATATAAGGGCTATCAGGGAGAATATAGATATTAAGGAGACAGCCCGTATGTTATGGAAGGCCGTTGAAAGCGCTTTTACCGGGCAACGACCTAATATCAGGGTGAAGGGTGGAAATATAGATGGTGAGATCATATTTTCTGGTAATGTCTTGCCTTTAAATGATATCGAGAATTATACGCCTCCATTTTCAAGATTGGTATATGATTCCGGTGAGCCTCGCCTGTTCTTTAGATCGGATGATGGCAAGGTATATGATACTTACGCCAACGCCATAAAAGGCTCGTCCGGCGGGCGGGTCGAGGCCGGGTTCTTGGCCGGCAGTGTCGAGGAGGGCGACGTCCCGTCTGGTACGGCTGACATCTCCTTTGGCTCGTCCTCCATAACCCTTAACAACAGTGATTCGTTCATCCCGGTCCTTGGCATCAGCTCAGATTCTAATATAAGTACCCGTGGAGGGTTTGTCAATTACCTTATCAAGAAAGGTCTGTTGAGCGGGGAGCGTATAAGGTTAGGGGATAGGTATTATCTTACCGGAGCCGGCAACTCTTATGGTCTTAAGATCTATAACGCTATGGACGCCTTGTCTAGACTAAGGAACAGGTTTGGTAGTATGTCTTCTGAGATGAACGTATTAGGCTCCATCGGTTTTGATACGGAGGTAAATAACGATCTTGATCTTATCACGACATCAGGGGAGAAGGTTACGGTAAGCAGATCGGAGATAAAGGGCATGTTAAGGCAAGGTAAGTTTGAGGAGCTTAATAATAAGTATGATGGGTTCATGGAGCTAGCCTTGTCGTTGATGATGGAGGATAACGCCTTGTACGGAAGTAATGTCCGTGGGGTTATTGAGAATGAGAAGGCGGAGGATCTTCAGAACAGGACTGATATCACCAACATCTTATCCACGTTAGGTATTCGGGTGATGGGTATGTCTGAGTATATGGATAAGTATAAGATGCGTAATGGTGTCGAGCCTTCGGCTAGGGCCTTATCCGATATGGCTAATGGGGTTATTGCCCTGGCTGAGGGAGCTACGGTAGAGGATCTTAATGAGGAGGTGGCTCACTTCTTGATCGATACTTATCGTAACCAACAGGAGATTGACGAGGTTCTGGACTCTGTTGTCGGCACGCCATTATGGAATCAATTTGCCGGTCGTTACTATGAGGTGTATGGGAAGGAATACCAAGGGGAGGAACTGGATCGGATGGTGAAGCGGGAGATCCTAGGTAAGACGTTGGCCCAGCGGTTCGTACCGGGCATGGAACAGGCGGTGGAGGATCTGGCCTCGTCCGAGGACGCCCAGCTCTCCTTGTTTGGCAGGATAATCCGGGCTATACGGAATTTCTTCTCTACTCAAAGATCAGACTTGAATAAGGTTCTTGATAGGATAAAGGAGTCGGCGTTAGCTGATGATCCAAGCGCATTTGACGTGCTTCTGTTAAAGGATAGCGACCATCTCATGTACTCATTATCGGATGTTGATGTGGCTAATAAGTTGATCAAGAACGGGAGGTCATTGGAAAGGCTATACACTAGGTTACAGAGGATGAGGTCAAGCCAAAGCCAGAGGATCGGTGAGAGTATCTCCCTTCTCCGTGATATAGGCGAGAAGGTAAGACAAGTCGGGGGTGAGCTAAATAAGAATAACAATCTATTATCCACCAAGAGCGTCATAGCGACCGCCAAGGCTGAGGTGGAGTATTTGGTCACTGTCGCCAGTAGCCTACGTAAGAGCGGAAAAGGATTGGATTATGAGACGATACAGGTTATCGATAACGTATATGGGGAGATAGTTCCTTTGATCAGGAACCTTCGTGGATTCGTCAATAATCAGGCGGCTGATTATTATGGCAGCAATAAGGTTGGCATGGTAGAGGATATGGATGATATATTACGTATGGCTGAGACATCCATGTCTGATATAAATGCTCTTCGAAGTGATCGTAATGAGGACTGGCTGGATGGACAGCTCAGGATGTTTAATATCCCGGAAAGATATTGGAATGGGATAAAGAAGTTGATAAATAACATCCATAAGGATATCAATGTCATGTCCCGGTTCTTTGGCACGCTGGAGCATAGTGGTAACGCTATTTTAGGTATGTTAGGCCAACGTCTAGCCAAGGCTCATAGTGAAGCCCATACCGAAGGTATATCTAATATCAATAAGATGACTAGGATGATGAAAGAGCGTGGATGGGGGATAAAGGATAATGAGGATCTTATACAGAAGATAAATGGGAAGAACTCGGATTACCTTGACTCGTCCCGTGATTTCGCCAAATACGATTTACTATACAGGACCGAGCAGGCTAAGGCTATTATCGATATATATGATCTTAAGAATGTTACGGGTAAGACCGAGAAACAACTTATCGATCTTCTTCTATCCGATAGAGGTCTTAAGGTGAAGACCCGTGACGACATAGTAGGATATGACGGGGATAAGCCTATTACGAAGGAGGTATATCATGTATTCAAACCTACCATCCAGAATTTTGATATCTCGAACATGACGTTCGAGGATCAGCAACGGTATCTGGATACGATAAATAAGTGGTTGGATGAGAACCGAGAGAAACCTATGGTGCAGGCTTATTACGATAAGATCGAGAAAGTTAATAAGAAGGTCGAGGAAAGACTGGGTCGTAGGGTATCGCAAGCCACGTCCGATTTCATGACCCGTATCCGCAGGAGCCGGTATGTGGCTATGGATAAGTTCGTGAGGAACGGGAAGGTCGATTGGAAGGCGTTTCAATCCGATCCTATAGCTTGGAGATCTTATCTGGATATTTTACGTGACAGGGCTATAGCCAAGAGCGAGTGGTATTCCGATGGGACACCAAAGGAAGAGGGATCCGAGGCTCTGATGATGTCCGAGGAGATCAAGGCATGGGACGAGGCGTGGGCCGAGGAGTTCGGGAATACCAACGAGGGTCGTAAGGCTTCCGCCGAGTTCAAGGAGATACTTCGTGGGATAGAGCGGTCCGAGGGAGGCAAGGCTGCGTTTGAGTTCCTGCTAGCTGGCGGTCATCTTGGCTTCTCCAAGGATATGTGGGGATCAGAGGAGGGTGATTATTACGAGAATCTGGTTGATAAGATCACGGAGCAATCTGTATCATCATCAAGGATAGAGAAGGTAGAGGAGGCGATGGCGACAATAAACGAGATCAATGACCAGCTAAGGCCTTTGCTTATCCAGTACCGGGATAGCACGAGATACGGGGAATATGATTTCGATAGGTTACGTGGATCCGCCTCATTAAGAAAGATAAACGAGTTATATGATCGTCTGGCTGAGGCTAAGAGCGTTATTAACGCCGCCGCTTCCGCTGAGGCTATTGAGATGGATATGCCTGATACGGTGGAGAGTGGAGTCACGGATTCCTACCGTAACGCTCTAAGGGACGCCATGGCGTACGACAATGGCATGGATGAAATTAAATTCGCCAAGGAGCATATGTCCGCCCGCTCCCGCAGCCAAGTGGAGCGGATGGCCTCCAAGCTATCCCGGAAGAACCCGTCATGGACAACCGTGGAGGTGGCGTTCTTTAGAAAGAAGTACGGTCCTGACTTCAACAATAAGCTGGCTAATGATATAGCTATGGGTAAGGCTAATAGTATACTTATCGAGTACGCCAGAACTCGGCTATATCCTTATATGAGAAAATACTCTCCCAAGGGGTATTCTGGCTTTGTCAGGAAGATAAATAACGGTACGTATAAGGTATCCGAGTTCTTTGATGCCATGGAAAATGGTATATCAAAGGAAGAGAGCGTATCCCGTTTCGGGTTCGATATTAATATGATTGACTTATCGATCAATAACCAGTGGCTAGAAGAGGCCGATGCCGAGAGTTCTTTCCGTAATCCTAATTATAATCCCGATCTGGGTTATGGATATCATACGCCTAGGTTCGATAAGTACAAGAACGAGGCTTTTTTCAAGAAATACGGTATTACCAACGAGGGGGAGGAAGCTACGATCAATAAGGATAAGTGGGAGATGAGGAAGGAGCTGCTTAACATAAGCCGTAAGGCTATGGAGGATTATGATGAGCGATTCCGGAACATCTACCAAATACCACAGATATCCAAGGGCGGCGTGGAGAGGATGGTGCAGGCCGGGGTTGACCCGAAGGCGGCCATCGGCAACGCCGTACGTGATATCGTTGGCGAGAGGGTGGATGACCCTATACATGGTCAGGGGCAAGACCTAGGAGGGATTGATGAGAACGATAACAAATATCGTATGATCCCCAAATACTATCTTAATAAATTGGAGAACGCCGATGACGTGTCCCATGACTTCGCCTACTCCTATTCCATGTTATCCTTACAAGCGACCTCTTACAAGTATAAGAGGGCGGCCTTGGATGATGTCATGGGATACAGGAACATGATGCTGGAGACGCAATACGACGGCGGTAAGAACCCAGAGGCCACTCACGCCTATAGAATGTTTCAGGACTGGGTTAACGCCAGTATCTATGACGTCAGGATAAACAATAAGCGGGCGGAATGGAATATAGGTAATTATAAGGTCGATCTTAATAAGCTGGCTCTTATGTTTACTAAGTTCGTGTCCAAATCCAACCTAGGCTTCTCCCCGTTCGTCGCAGCTACCGGCGCCCTTACCGGGCAGGCAAACTTCCTTTTGGAAGGTATGGTGGGGCAGTATATAAGCAAGGACTCCATGAAATACGCCTATGGGGAATCTCAGAAGCAATTAAGTACGTACGTGTCGGAGATCGGGGATATAAACCGCACCAACAAGCTATATGTCGTTGGAGAGGCTCTAGGCGTGTTCAATGTCCGTAACCGTGTACGATCGGCAGCGTATAACAAAATCTGGAGAACCTTATTCCGGGACCTGCCGTTTAAGATGATGGAGGTTCTTAACTCCCCGTTGGATCCGCAGGTCATTATCTCGGTCATGGATGATACCCGCCTATACGAGGGTCAGTTCTGGTCATACTCCAATTTCAAGGAGATGATGATGAAAGACAGAAATATGTCCGCTAACGAGGCTAAACGCGATTGGGAGCGTTTAAGGGATTATTCTATGTGGAACATGGTAGATGTCAAGGACGGAAAGATCGTGGCTAAGAACGAGGCTAACAAGGATATTATAGACCGATATATACCCACCTTGTCCAGTAGGGTAAGGAGTATGGTGCAGATCTGTGACGGCGCCTTGAACGAGCAGAACCGGGTGGGGGCTAGCCGGAACGCTATCCTTAATATGGTGCTGCCTCACCGTGGATGGTTTATATTGGCCGTACAGCGGGCGTATAAGAAAGCCGGTTTCAATTTCCAAACCAACCAGTTTGAGGAAGGATATATGAGAACGTTATGGAGACTGGCCGGTAATGTCTATGGATCGATGTCCGAGGGCAGGATGGGAGAGGCATATGACGTGCTTAAGGAAGAGTATGATAAGCTTACCCCCTACGAGCAGATCAATATCAAGAGATCGATTATCAACATGGCGGTATTCGCTACGATGATGGCCATAGGACGGGCTTTGATGGGATATAGGGAGGATAATGAGGATAGCTGGTTCGGGCAGTTCATTACCTATATCGGGTTCAGGACGATCAATGAGATCGCTTCCCAGACATCCCCGTTCATGGAGCTTAACGCCATAGACATGCTACAGGATCCGTTGGTTACCGCCCGGAAGTTAGGCGATCTCACCGATCCTCGGAACTGGGATCCGTTCGCTACCGTCCAGACCGGCGTGTATAAGGGCGAGAGCAAGCTATGGAGGCAGCTTATGAAGTTCTCGTTTGGTAAGCAATGGTATAATATCAAGACGGCTAGGGATATTAAACAGACATCCGACTACTGGTTGATGACCAACGGCATGACGATGGGATTCTTCTTAGGAGGCAGGAATAAGGATGAGTCTGGGGAGGACGCTAATTGGTATTTTGATAGAGGAAGATAGCTGAGAGCGCTTACTGGTGATAATAGGTTCATTAAAGATATTGATTATAAAGTTTTTACCCAAAATGGTAAAAACCCTACTGAGGGAAGATCAACAATTGTATATACGATAACTGCATTTTGCGTGGAATGTTTGATAACAAGGAAAGAAAGATGAGCATAAATAAATAGTTATACTATTGATGCTTAATGTAATCCAAAAATGGATTTACATAATAATAGAAGGATAGGAGATCATCACCCTATCCTTCTTATTTTCGTTATCGGTTATTATATTTATCCACAAAATCATCCACATCCATATACTCGCACCCGAAGTTCTCCGCCGTCTTCTTATCGGAGTCGGAGAGCTGTCCTTCTTTCCCGGAAGCGTCCCCGATCATCAATATAGTATCCTTATAATAAATACTCCTCTATTTTCTTGGCCATGTCAATAAGCATTTCGCATTTAAGGTCGTTAAACTCCTTGCAAAACCTCATGTCTTCCTCATGCTTTTCCTCAGGCGATCTGTTATCAATTACGCTGTAGCATGGTGACGAATACACGGGGATAGGTCTCATGGCCTCTATAGCCAATTTAATAGCCTTTTCACTGATCTCGCTCATATAATCCTCTTTTTGCACCCATATAATACCACTGTTAAAGCAATTTGGGTTTTCTAACTGGCAATTTCCATTGTCATAAAAACAACATCCTGTACAACATTCTTTCTCTATCTCTGAGACAGCCATGAATCTCTTCTCTTCATATATCATGGTATCTCCTTTTTCTATCTTATTCCTCTTTGTCTTCATCTTATCAAATTTTTATATCCTACACGTTTTAATTCCTCTTCGGTAGCTTTCTTCTTAGGGAACTTCCCATGCCATTTCCCGGGCGCCACGACATCACGGCCGTCGGGGCTGGTAGCCAGCCTCCCGCATTCGCTGCACAGCCCCATGCCCTTGTACGGCTGTAGTTCCTTGGCATAGTCGAATTTATCCACCATATACTCGTTTGTCAACATCCAATAACTAGACGTAGCGGTATTATCAACGCAACCGCATTTAGCGCATACAAATAAGCTCATATTTTAGTATCGTTAAATGTCGTTATCCTTATCATCGTCAACCCTCTCCACCTTAATCATCCCCATATCGCCTGAAGGTAACGTCATGTCGCTATACACGTTATTCCAGTTCTCGTCAATAGCCAATTGATGCAGTATTGATCTATATATCTGGTAGGTGTTTCCGATAAGTCTCTTTCTATTGATCATATCTTTACTACCTCCATCATACCCTATATGTTCATAGTCTTCGAGATCCGGGAACAGCCTTCTTCTTATAGCCATCGAGTTATTTGCTATAAAGCTTCTTATCCCCAGCGACTCCGTCCTGTCCATATCATCTATCAAAGTTTCCGTGGTATGCTGAAGATCCATGTCTCCGGCTGCGTATCTGCTTATGTCCTCCACGCACCGGGATATCAGCATCAGTTGTTCCCTTGTCAATGTTATTTTATAAAGTTGTTTGTTGTTCATATCCTTCTATTTTATTTATCATCTCGAATATTTTCACCGCTATCAACGGCACTATGGCATTACCATAAGCCTTTATTGATTCTTTTCTCCATTTCCCGTAAGGAATGGTAAGGTTGTCCACATTAAAGGGTAGCCCATCATTTCCTCTACAAATAGGGGACTGAGTTGGAAAACTCTTCCATTGAGTCGATCCCCGTCCATCCCAATCACGGCAGGCATATTTCTTAAAGAGTCTGTTCTCGGTGCTCCGTTGCTTTTTGTCATCTTCCTTATCGTACAAGAACCTGTGTGATCTGAGGCCACTGGTGTCGGTAATAAGTCTCCGTATTTTATCCATTGTTTGGGAAGTGAACTCAAATCCATGAATCTTGTCTTCCCGTCCTTGTCGCAAACCTTCAACCCTTGCGTCTGAACAGTCGGAAGCAATGAACCATATCCTATACCGTTTATGTGGCGCTCCGACACCGCAAGCTGGAACAATGATCGGTTGGACGGAATATCCTTCACGTTCAAGATCGTCGCAGATGGTATTGATGATATATTCTTGCTCAAGTATCGTTTCCTTGTAATTTTCTTCATCTTGATCACTTTTCGTTTCCACGTCAGTTTCACTACCGGATTGAACCATATTGGTGATTCCAGCAACATTCTCGCCAATAACCCAGAGCGGTCTTGTCTCTCGTATGACTCTAAGCATTTCCGGCCAGAGATAACGGTTATCATCCGCTCCCTTTCGTTGTCCAGCGACGCTAAATGGTTGACAAGGGAAACCTCCGGTGAGCACGTCGATTTTCCCTTTCCATGAAGTAAAATCAGTTCTTTTAATATCTTCATATAATACTGTTTTTGGAAAATAATATTTTAATACACTTTGACAGAATGGATCTATCTCGCATTGAAAGACATTGTTCCATCCTACCTCTCTAGCGGCTAAATCAAAGCCTCCTATACCTGAGAAAAGACTAGCGTGATTCATTCCATCTTATTTGATATTAATTTTTCTTTTATATGTTTAGATATATCAATTATCTCATCTTTTATATTGCAGTCATCTTTTAATAATGAACCAAATATACATGATATGGCGCCCTTTAGGCCTAGCGCTATCCCTATCTCCAATATTTTTTTATCGGTATTAGAGATTCCTACAGGTTCATATAATATTGATGATATGTTGTTAACGACGTATATTATATCATCTTCATTCATTGATGTAGATTTATCGACAATAGCTATAAAATCTTTTATAATCATAATATAAGCTATTTTTATTTCTTTTATCGTATCATCGCTTAGATGTCTATCTCTTATATGCCTTTCAACATACTTGTTTGCTAGATTCTCTATTTTGTTTGATTTGTCCATTTGTACTATCAATTATTTAGTTAATAATAGATCATAGTCCTCTTCATCTATACTCCCATTATTGTTGACATATATAATGAAATCATTTAAAAGCACGGACTTATCCTTGGATAAGGCTTTTATAATAAGCTCTCCATCATCTTTCAACATCACATGCACAGTATCCCAGATAACATATTTTTGACATTCTTTCTCAATCTTCTTGATTGTTTTAAGTATTATCTTATACGTCTCCTCATATCTTTTTACTATTCCGCACAGTTCAGTCGTATTATATTTACGTATAGCCGTGAATATATATTCCTTTTTACAATCCCAGCATTTTATCAGTTTTTCTGATCCGCACGCCTTATTCTTGTAGAAGAAACAGCCCTTACATGGCTCATTATGGTCGTAACTTAATACTACAAGCAGCTCCATGCCATTCTTGTATATCACGTCTCCTTGTTTCATCTTGTCTATTTTATTAATCTCATTATCAATATAGCAAAGTTGGATATTATCCATACTATAGATATCCAGAATGTTATACTCAACATAAGACCTATGTTCTTAGGTATAGGATCTACTCTCCTGAATGTAAGGATCATGAATACAAATGTCTTGAAGTTCATAATTTACGATATTTTTCTATATAGTTAACTATTAGATCCTTGACACCTTTAGGGACATTAATTAGCTTAAGGTTACCTTGGAATATATCCTTACCGTACTCGTCCATGATCACCCCGAATGAAGGATTCATGATTCTTGTCGATATACATATCGGTTGGTCGGTATCGAATCTGATAACGGCTACCTTCTTCTCGTTTATCGCCTTCTTTAGGGCTATATAAAGCTTATGACCTTTAACAATGTCACAATTACCTTTCATGATCTTAGACATATATATGATATGCTCTTTCTTCACATTGCTGAGATTGTCCATCAGTTTAAGATCTCCACCAACAGATTTCCATTTTTTGAAGCAAGATATGCATAGACAATAACTGGACTTGGCGTTCCTCGGCATCATCCTGCTGCTACCAGCGGGAACCGTATCGCCACAGCAGACGCACGTCCGGTCTTTGTTGGTGCGTACTGGGCCATAGCTGTTTATCGGGTATTCTTTTTCTTTAAGCATCTTTTTCTGTTTTCAAAATTATCATCACCATATTCATAATTAGGACAAGCCTTATTGCTTGGGCGTCTCGTATAAGTCTTTTGCTCCCTATCATATTTCCTGTTAGGGTTTATATAATGGTCGCACACTTGCCAAATGGAGCAGCATACTTTCCCGTATCTTTTCGCCCATTCCCGATCATGTAGATGTACACAAGTGGCGCAAGTTGGGTTCTTGAGCTTATCCTTATTCTCATCTATGATCTTATTGACCCGATCAAGAATAACATGCATTTTTTCAATATTTATGACGTTAAATGCGTCTGGGCATGGAAGATATGTCATTGAGCTTATATCTATGTCCATTTCCTTGGATTTATTGTAAGCTGATTTGTATTTCCTTCTCATCAAATCCTTTAATTGATTTACTTTTCTCTCATAAGTCCCCATATTTCACTCAGTTTTCCATCCTTGTTTTTTCAATAGATCCACCATCATCTCCTTTATCTTAGGGCTAATGGCTTCGGTAAGTATATCAGCGGCCAAGTTAATAGAGAAGCTTGTCATTCTAGATTCTCCTATATACTTCTCGCTGGTAACTTCTTTCACATAGTCGTGAATATCCTTGATCATTTCATTTTGAGATCTTAGGAGATTCAGTATCTCATCGAGTTTATCATTCATCTTTTTTCTCAAATATACCTGATAATAACCAGATAACCACTATCAAAAAGAAACACAACCCAAGCGCCTCATCCGGGTAATCATGCATAGCCTCTAAAATTCCCCTCATAACTTAACATCCATTTTGTTGATTATCTTATAAAATATATCTCTAGTCAGCTCAATATCGTAAGTAGCGTCATGGAGCTTATTCTCGTCGATCTCAATACCCATAGTTCTGGCTACGGTCATCAACTTAAAGTTCTCCATATCGTTTCTTACACCCATCAGGAACGGTGTCACCATAACATATACATCCATACAGTTAGGATAGAACCATGATCCGAAATACTTATCCCCACATTGCTGGAATAAAGCCCGTAGGAAGCTGTTATCGAATCCAGCGTTGTTATACCCCACTAAATACATTTTATCCCTCTTGTCGAACTTATTCACGTATTTGGACAATATACTAACGAGCTGTCTGTATCCATCTTCCATAGGCTGATACGACTGCACTTGCTCCAAGGTAACACCAGCCACATCCAGCGCCTCTTGCTCTATCGTGGCGGCAGGGTTCGGGGCTAGGCGGATGTCGAACCTCTCGACCTCCTGCCCGTCGATATCCACGATCCCTCCTATTTGGTGTATCCCGTTTCTCCAGAACTTAACCCCGGTTGTCTCTAAATCGAAAAATAGTAATTTACTCATGTCTATTTATTTTGTTAATTTATCGTTATCTAAGAACTAGTTGTGAAATGCTTTTATAATATATATTTCCATCAACTCTTTTACCTTCAAAGAAGTATATCCAATATTCTAATGAAGAACATCCAAAAGCAAGACATAGATTATTTATCGCATATCTAAAGTATTTCTTGCCTGAACGAAATAAGATTTGAAATTCTTTATTATTTAAATGGAGTCTTTTTTTGGTTTTTCTTTTATTCATGTTTATAGTTTTATTTTAAATGTTCCTTAATCTTATCCAATGCCTTATAAGACAGATAGCTGTCTATAGTATTATCGCTATCTATTTCCAGCAACTCATTAAACAAGTCTTTAGCCAATGCTTTCCACTGCTCTCCCCAATCACGGAGATTCTCGACCTTTGACCGTATATCCTCGAAATAAGAATCTACGTCTGATTTGATTGATTTTGAATAATATTTAACATCCTCCTCGTCCCCATCCATAATATAATCACATTGTGTCCTGATATCTTTTATATGACTGTCTATATCACTGCACATATAATCAACAGGTTTACGTATATTGAATATAGCTTCTGACGTAAGACCGGTTATATCTTGTATGTCTTTTAAATTACCCATGATTTAATCAATTAAATATAAACCATCCACTTACAACTCCCATCGCAAAAATAAACAAAACCACAAGTGAGAACAGCGTCCAATCTTTTGTATTTAGTTTATTGCTCTCCTTCTTTGCTTTTATTTTTTCAAGAATATTCTTGTCAACATTGAAATCGAAATCAAATGTCGTATTATTAGCTATCTTCACATCAATGCCTTTGTTATTAATAAATATCTGTCTCTTAACACTCATATCCCTAATATTTCTGCTACATAAACAAATCCATAACATATATAATTATCAGCGTCATGCTCCCCATAATCAACATGCCAAATAACAGCGCATGGGAAATAGAGTGGCATATCCTCAGCCATAGGCTCCTCTCTAAAGTCATCAATGTTTATCTTCTCCCTCCACCTCCACAGGTCTTGGATATCGTTCAAAATTAATTTCTCCATAACTATGACGGATATTAGATGTTAGTAATTCTATAGCCAAGCTGATCATGGCTCCCGCTTCCGTAAGTTTATTCATTTGGGCGTACACCCTGTGCTCTGCGCTACGATAAGTCTCCCTGCTGCTTATGGTATCTAGCAAATCATCTATAGCGTTTCTAAGAAGATTGGTTATTCCTCTTTCTCCCATACCCTTGAAATAATAAATATCACGACCAACGTAAAACATGTCCTGACATCTTTTAGCTACGTACTCTATTCCGGATAGATGGTATTTCTCGTTGTCTATCTCCACCTCTCCTTTTTCTATAGCCCTCAACAACTTCCAATCTATCGTTACATAAGTTTGACGATTTTTTACCTTTACATAGGTATATCCGCCATAATGAGAACCCAGCGTCCTCATCGTTAGCTCATTGACTTTTTGTTTGTTTTCATCCATAATAATCAGGTTTTTAATGTTGATACAAAAATACGATTTAAACAAAAATAAAAGCATGAATAATATTAAAATAATATTAATCATGCTTAAATATAAATATATTCCTTCTAGTTCTCACGGATATACGTATTCGTACTCATCTGGAGGAGATGTCTTATATTCAACATCGCACTCCATATTGGTGTAATAGTTATCCCCTTTTCTGTATACTAACGCTACCCAACAGTCATATTTTTTGCTGTATCCTATAAGAGGGACATTGGCCATAGGCGGATTATCCCCCGTTTTGTATCTTATTCTTGTTACTTGTTTCATGTTCTCATGGATATAGATATTCGTATTCTTCCGGTGGATATGTTTCAAATTCGGTGTCGTACTTCACACAAGTGTAGTACTTGTCTTTGCTTCTGTACACTACTGTCCACGGACAGTCATATCTTTTGTTGTATCCTAAAAGAGGAACACCTTCCATAGGAGGCTTATCTTTCGTTTTGTACCTTAATTTTGTTATTTGCTTTATGCTCATATAATCTTATGTTTAAGTAATTCCATCATCATCGAAAACAATGTGTCTACAAGAAGTTTCTCACTACTCCAATATATAGGAATCTCATCTATATCTCTATACGTTACAGACCATGCATGTTTTAGCTTAGGTGATTATATACCATTTTACACTAAAATTGTAAAATGATATATATCTATACGGAAATCCGTACCGGGTTCCACCAAAACCCTCTACCTTCTGGTAAGATACTTACATCGAAGGCTTCTTTTGCCGATTTTCTAATGATGTTAAATGCAGCGTTGATATCGGCGTTAATAATATTGCCGGAAGATGTCTTGAACAATCCTCGTTTGATACGTCTTCCGGCATATTCCTCATGCTTACAAATCTTCTCGTTATCCAAAAAACTACATTTTGATGTATAAGATTCTTCAACGATCTTAACATTGATCCCCTCAAGTGTAGCCTTATATGATATCATTGAGATAAACATATTAAAAGGAATAGATACAAAGTTCTGGTTGTTTCGTTTTCCGATATTGATCTCTTGTTTCCAGCATCTGTTATGACCGATTACGATCGTATTAATGCCATTGGAGACTACGTGATTAATCAGTACCCTACTAGCTTTATGCAGATAATCCTTGATCTTGTTATTCCTTTTGTTGGTTAACGACCTTATTCGCTTTGATACTTGTTTATTGCCTTTTAATCTTGATTTTAAATATGCTAGTCTTTTATTATAATACTGGTTGATAGATTTTAGAGGCTTACCGTTGATGATAAAGCAAGAGCCGTTGTTAGAGACACAAGATGAAAGATTATTAAGCCCTAGGTCAATACCAAGGTAATTACCGTTATCAGACATAAGATCTTTCTCTTTCTTATTATACACAATCTCAAGCATAATATATCCATTCTTAGGGACGAACCTGAGTTGTTGAATATTTCGTTTGTTAGTTCTTGTAGTGAAGGAAAATTGTTTAGGTAACTTAATAATACCTTGCTTTATCCATTTCTGAGAAAAGGCTGTTGTTGGAAAAACAGCCATAAACATCCCGTCTTTATCAAGATACTTAGGTATTCTTACTTTCTCAGAATATTCACCTCTGTTTTTCTTGTTAAGAAGATTGAAGAAGGACTTGAAATTCTGATCAACCATCATAAGCACCTGTTGGGCTACTGGTGCTGGTAACGCCCTATAGTCTGGATCATTTTCTGTTCTTAACTTCTTTTCAAGAGAGTAGTAGTTGAGGTATTTGTATTTAACGGTATTATCATCCTTATATTGAAAGTAATGTTGTCTAACAACATACAATCCTTTGTTGTATAAGTTTTTACACTTATGCAACAGATCTTGAAGCTCATTGTAATATATTGAGCTTCGCTTGATTATATGTTGTTCGACCAATCTCATGACACAAATATATAAATTTTTATTTATATATAAAAATAATTCGGTATATTTGTGGTATAAAATTGTATATAATCACCTTAGCTTATAACATTCTAATGTACAACCCTCTATCTCATATGGGAGCAAATTCAGCAACGTGCCTACATCCCAAACAGGATTGAATACATCAGGGGTAACAGCCTCAATCAGTCCTACACGACCAGCGTCATCCTCCATAGAATGTAATTGATCCAGATACTTGTCTCTGAAACCGATGGCGGTGGAGATAGGAAGGCCGGCCTCGACCAGCACCCTCCCCTGTTCTTTTGTGGTGAATATCCTTTCCTTCATAATTTCATTTTCCTTTCTACCGTAACGATCGTATCATTATGCCATCCCCCATGAGCCACAAGAAGAATCTCCTGCTGCTCGAAACCAAGCCCGGCCCCTATACCGCCGGAGTTCCACGCGCAGGTAATGACCACCCCGCCTTTCTTGGTGATCCTAGCTATCTCCTTCTTCTGCTTAGCCCAATAACTAGATTGTGTTGTTTGCATATTAACAGATTCTCCAAGCCTTTTATATGACTCGGACACCTGTCTCGCGGAATATGGTGGATCATATAATACCATATCAGCTATATTATCGCCAAGATCACTCAGGAAGTCCGTGGCGTCCTTATGATACATAGCCCTAGTATCAGGATCAAGATCGTTGGTGATCGTCCCTATATCGCTGTTTCTGGCGAATGGATCCACTATAACCATCCCCTCTTCTCGATATTTATCTATAAGTTCCCTTATCGGTTTTATGCTGAATGTCTCGCTGTTCGGCATTGACCATTTCTTGTTTATAATCATCTCTTAACTCTGTTTTAAATTTAAGCTTCATAGTACTTCTAGGTACAGGATCGCATATGTCATCCCACCAATTCTTGTGCCCTTTCGGTGGATGTATATCCTTTTTCCATAAAGATCCCTTAACTGTCTTGATTCTTCCGTATGGTCTCATTTTGCTCGTGTTTGCCTTCACATGTCATATCAGTATCCGTTTTTGATGACCCGAACATAAGCTCATCAGTAATTTTGCGAAATTCCTTTACAATATCATTTATCTGCTTACGTTCGATGCTTCTTAGCAAATGGGCTATCACATCCACTGTCCATCCGTTACCCGCTAAAGACATGGCCGTATTTGGGGCTATCCCGTTAAGGTAATCATCCGGCAATGTCTGTAGCCTACACATCTCCACCGGGGTCAGGTATCTGAATTTGTCTTTCATGTCAAAGGCGTTAGGATATCTTCCGGGAGGTAGTGATGAGATCACGTTATCTTTCATGGCTGTTGTCAGGCAATTACTTTTCTTGATGGGAGTGGTATTCTTATCTTTTCTTATCTCCAGACATTGCGTTATTTTTATTCCCATGTCACAATCCTTTCGATACCCGTCCTCTCCTATCCTTCTACCGACAATGGTCCCTATATATCTCCCTCTTATGGCTCCCGGATTCCAACCCTTGTCATGCTCTAGAATATCATCCAATGATATATGCTTGTCTTTCGGCATTTCTACCGGCCAATTACACCAATAAAGGCGATGCCGGGTCTGTGCCGATACCAAGGCGCTATCGATCTCCACCGGCTCCACGCCAAGCTCCTCGGTGATCACCCAGCGGTGCTCGTCCCGCATCCGGACGTTCTCGCCCAAGAACAGGACCTTACCTTTGGTCTCCTTCCTTAAATGCTTTACGATGTCCGAGAAGCAAAAGAAAAGCCTTCCACGAGAGTCCATAAATCCCTTACCCTTACCTGAGCTAGAGAAGCTCTGGCAACAGAACCCTCCCATGACCAGATCTATATCTTTCCAAGGGATATCCCATGTTCTCCAGTTATTAACATCCCCTAATTGAATAATATTAGGAAAATGTTTTTGACTTACCTTTATACATGTCTTGTCTATCTCCGAGGCGTAGTAAGTCTCGATAGGTATGCCGGCTCTTTGTAATGCTAGATACCCACATGATATCCCGTCAAACAATGATAATACATTCATATTGTTTATCGTTTATTTATGCAATTCTATAGCAATTGTATCATCAAAATGATCATTGACTATATCTCCCTTCTCTTTTATAGACATATCAAATAAAGAAGCAGGGTATGATGTTATATAATCATTCGTATTTACAACAACCCTTATTTCCTTACTCTTATCCTTGACAAGCATCAATTCGTCTATCAAATCTTGTACTGTCATATTTTTCTCCGCTTTCATAAATTCCATTTTTATTTACTTTCATGGCCAAAAATATCCTTTTCGGCTATACGTAATATACATTTGTGTATCCCCGGCAAGACCTTAACCAATTTTATACCAAAATTTTCTCCCCTTTTAACAAAAGTCCATTTACCGTATATGACCCCATGTATCATATGTTGTATTATCTCCTTGCTATCTGTCAAAAATACTTGATAATAGATACTGTTGACATAATTGAAATCCTTCCCATGATCATCTGCCGGTCTTAATATCATTACGGCGGAGGAGCATCCACGGACGAACCCGTATATCTCAAGGCATTCATCAAACTCATAATTATCGCGTTCCTCATCATGAACATCCTTAACCCATTTACATGGTCTCCCGTCCTTAAACGGGATCTTTAACTGTTTCTTTGCCATAATTGTTTTAATTATTAAATAATTCATATCTACCCTTCATCACCTATATTGCTTCTTTCTTAGCGTCATGCATTGCTTTAAATCTGTTTCTTTATGACAATTTGGTTCCCGTATTGAGGTATAATGCATAAACCTTCATTCAATCCATTTATTTCCAGTTCCCCAAAATTATTTAGATTGATAATAAACTCATTACCAACCCAATCAAAAACTCGTATGCCATTTTTAACTTCTATTTCATCGTCACCGCAGCGATGATTAATAATATGCACTTTCATTACCTTCGTCCCTGTTGTCCTATATTTATAACTCTCAATTTATCATATTCCTCTGAAAGAATCCCATGATCAAACAATTTGTTAGCGTCTATCTTAAGACTTCTATAATTGTCAGTTATATTGATATCACTCCACAAGTTCAATCTTCCCTTATCATCCAATTGCATATGGATAAAACCTTTTGTCACCTTCTTCCCGGCTTTAAGAGCCTCTACGTCTTTATCGGTAATCTTTTTCATACTTTCGATATTTTATCGTTACAATTAAATTCATCTTTCATCCTGATCTTTATGCCTCCATATGATAATTCCTTATGAGCTGTGACAAAATAATCAACCGCATCTTCATCTAATAAACTATGCGGGCACCTTTCCCATACAGGACTTTGATCTAGATGATCCCATGTGGCTACAAGTAACCTATTCTTGTCATCATCAATAGCTATTTTGTATGTCCCTGTAGTAGCCTTACGTTTAATGATCGCTCCATTTAACATCTGTTTCTTAGCCCAGCTCCATGAGCCTCTCAACCCAAATGTTCTTATAACCCAGTTATTTATCTTCTTCATTTCAAATTATTTGTTAAAAGTGTAATATAAATATAAATACATAAATTGAATAGGGCTATTCACCATGCCCTTATCAGTAGGATCATCGTATTTGTCAAGCCAAAGACGAAGCGCCTCCCAATCGATATCCTTACGGTCACATACCATGCAGGCTAGGTTAGCCCCGAACGGCTCCCCGCCGCCGCTCAGCGACCTGTTAAACCTTTTGGCTAGTCTTTCCTTGAATCCCTTACTATACCATATCCCGGAGGTAGCGGCATAGCAATAATAAGCGTTGTACTTCATTTTCACGCCCATCTTCTCAAACAATGGCGTATGCCATATCCGATCCAGAAAGAACACTATTCCACGATAGATAAAGGTTCGGAGATTCTTCCTGTATTTCTTCCCTAAGAAGCTATCTACACAAGATATAGTCCCGCCTGAATAGTACCAGTTATTGGCGCCTCTCTTGACCTTATCCGTCATCTTGAATTTATTCTTTCTGTCTTCCACCCTATCCCAAGGTTTCAGCTTATCCTCATTAAATGCCGGGCAATAATGATAGTAATGATTGATCCATGACAGATATGGGTTGTATATCGTGTATCCATTATCGCTGACATATGAGTTCATATCATACCCAAGTTCCTTGGCTAGAATAGATCCCTCATCAGCTAATACCTTTAATATCGGATTTAAGTTCCATATCTGATCTTGGCTAACAAACATCGAATAGCATGGGTCTTCATCCTCTCCATACCATCCACCCATCCCGCTCACTATTTTGTCCAAATCAAGTGAATAATCTTTCCCGGATGAAAAGTCATCTCTAAGAAAAAATCCTCTATATGGGATCATATCATATATACCCGGTTGATCCTCAAACATATGTTTAGCGTTCTCGGTCAATCTAATCAATGTTTGTAAGACAGAAGATATTTCTATGGGTGCATATTCACACCCATAGACCTTATTATTTATCCAAAGATATTGAAGAAGCTCGGCTATATTAATAGTCCCATCCTCCACATATCCTGTCTTGTTATCGAAGTTTATTTTGGCTAGAGGTATATTACTTCCTTGTGGTTGGTCACTTTTTTCATTACAACAATGCACGAACCTGTCAAAGAATATATCTTTCCAACCAAAATATTTATCCCTTATCGTCATAAGCCTATTTCTTGTCGTATAACGACATGACGTTAATAAGATCAGCTTTTCTGGCCATCCCCTCAAGTTTATTAAAGCCATCCATGTTATCTCCGCTGACGATGATAGTAGGATATACCTCTATACCGTACTTGGATATTTCCTCCTCCGTGGCTTTGTTCTCCGGGATCTGGTTTAACGTGACCTCACCCTCATACTCCTGTAATGTGTTGGCGATAATATACCGCATGTAGTCGCTGTACTCAGCGTCTTTCTTCGTGAAAAAATCAATTCTTACCATCTCAAATAGTTGTTAATCTGTTAATAATCAAATCAGCGGTAAATATAGCATTATCTACCTCATCTATACTCATCTTTCTCCCATCGAAATTGTTAGATAATAAATCCTTAACAATCTGATATCTACGCTGCTCCCAATTTACGTTTACATCAAAATTCAGATATCTTACATAATCATAATTCAATTCATCATAGCTATAATTGAGATACTTAACTATCGGGAATAGGCTATCATTAATAGTGCGCTTGATTACATTAACGTATTTACCTGTTCTTTTGTCGATAGCTATTAATCTCTCATCTACTACTCTTTCTCCTGACTCTTCCATTCTATTAACCCTTTGTTATGTTTATCGTAATATAATAACGCTATAGCATTCCAGCATACGGCGGATAGATGCATGAATCCCTCCTTATCATATCTCTCCCCTTTCGTATAAGCGACTAAGTGCCTCATGAGTGCACCTAGATAACGACTAAATCCATCAGGTATATCTTGCCATGAGTTATCGGCGTACTTCTTGGCTCCTTCCGTATATACCCTCACGATGTCCTCTATCTCAGCCAAAGGAAGAAGATCCCACCGGAGTTTACCGTCGGCCCGGTCGTCCTTCCCGCTGCCGTCTTTCCCCACAAGCGGCCCGCTTTCCACCACTGCGTCTCCTATTTTTGGCTTCCCGAAATTTATCGCCTCATCCGCCGTCTCATCATCAATAAGCTTTAACTTGATAGCTCTATTTAACGAAACAACCATCTCCTCATCAGCCCAAATGGATTTATATGTCTCATCAAATAACGGTTCTATTTTCATCATTCCCGTATTGTCGGCGGTTTCAAGTACCTCAAATACCTCACCATCATAAACGACTTTGTCGTATTTGCTAAATTCCTCTTTCATTTCAAACTCCTTTTTGTTTTATTATTAGGTAATTATATACTTTTTAGATTAATAAAATTCACTAAGATCCCTGCATTCTGGCGTCTCACCTGTCATAGAGTAAAGCTCACCAGATGATAGATGCACGCAATGAACGGTCTTCCCGTCTATATACTCACTTCGCTTCGTGATCCCACAAATAGCGCAGCGTTGGATCCCCGGACCCGCCTTTATCCATGAATGCCGTACGCTCCTCTTCCTTGTCCTGTTGGTGTCATTAAGCTTTCTCATGATCAATCCTCCAAGACCGTTACAATTTTATCTTTCCTGATAATAGCCTCATTCCCGCTCCTTACATCAAAGCATCTCCCTTCATCTGCCTCCTTGAAATAAAGAACGCCATTGTACTCGAATAAACCGAAGCCGTAATCATCCAGCTTCATCTCGTTAAGTTTCTTTAATTTATACACGTTTTTCATATTCTCCATATTATATTGCATTACTGGAAATATCATTATGATACTTATACCTATTACAAGCAACCCTGTGTAAAACTTTTGTGAATCATATTTTTTCCATCCCTCCATCATCATGGCAAAGGAGATTACTGTTATTATAATAATAGATATCAACCCTACCATATCACATCCTCCTCTCTTTCAGGAATCCCATCATATCCTCCACGCTAAGCTGGAATCCGGCAGCCGCCTTATGACCGCCGCCACCGGGGTTGGCCTTGCGTGCCAGCACCGAGACATCCACCTCCTCCTTGGTGGTATAGAACGTGCATCTGAAGAATCTCCCGTTCCAGCAAAATGGCATCATCAGATCATGTCTTTTAGGGTCATACATAGATTCAAATGTAGTAGAGTTAAACTCCGTGGTATTCATACATATAGCCTTGTACCCAAATACATCAGCCTCGAATGAGAACATATTTATCTCGCCCCTGTTTTTCTCAACGATATACTCCAGTATCGCCTCCCCGTTCCTTATCATGTCATATATGAAGTCATGATCGCCATCCATGGCCTTTGCCGCCATATCCACGTCAAGACCACAATATCCTCTCATCCCGTATTGGAACGCCATGACATCACTCCATTCGAAGCGATCATGATCCCATACATCATAAGTGCTCAATAATTTTACCACGTCAGGGGTTTCGATATCATCGAAAAGATATTCCCACGTAAGCTCACAAGCCGCCGTTCCGATACGTCTTTTGCCTTTGACATTATAGTCCTTCACAGCTTCTATCGCCGTCTTATGGTGGTCTATCCATGTGACATCTATCCCCTTGTCTTCCCATTCGTCGAATAAGAATCTCGTTCTATCGCCAAATGACACGTCAACTACAAATACCTTATCATATTTATTCACGTCAGGTATTTCCTTGCCGTAATTGTAAGGAAGAAGATCAATGTCCCCTTTGAAATACTTTTTTACTATAGCCGCTGACATTACTCCGTCAAGGTCAGCCTCATGATATATACATCCTGTCATAATCTATTGTTTTTGATTAAAAAATCTATGTATTCTTTTATATCCTTGTTCCTATCATTATCCCAGTCAAATGTCTCGTTTATGAATTTGAAGTACGATACCGGAATTGAATGCAACATCCATCCACAATACTTGCCGAATGTCATTAACGTAGAGCCAAGGGGATGATCCGGTCTTCCTGGAACAGGGGCGGCGGTTACGCCCTGCGCCAGCCCCCTCCTACGATCTTTCTTGGCGGCTTTGATATCCAGATCTGTTTTCGTTACTTTATCCCCCATCGGAATATTGGTAATTAGTTTATCGCCGATAAACATTCCCCATCCATACCCCTTGTAGTTCTCTATACTAAGCTTCCTTATATCGCCGAACCTTGACGAGTTGTTGCAACAATCAACGACTAATGCGCTGCCCTTACCGTCCTTTATCCTGACCGCCCTGCCAAGCCACTGATAAAACGATGAGAATGAGAATGTCGGTCTTCCTACTATCACGCAGTCCAGTCCTGGGTGATCGAATCCGGTTCCGAGGGCGGAATAGTTGAACACTACCTTCGTCTTACCTGACTTGAACCCCTCGACTATAGCCTCCCGCTGTTTCTTTGGCGTGCCTCCGTGAACCACTTCCGCCATGCCAGCGCATATCTTTGCGTTCATCCATTCGGCGGCGGTATTGCAGCTCTCAACAGAATCCATAAACACCAGTATAGATCTGCATACGTCTTTTAATACCATCAACCGACGTAAAATAAGGTTGTTTAAGCCGTTTTTTCTCACCGCCTCACTAATAGACTCGGCCGTATATTCGGAGCCGTTAGAATTAAGTTTAAGGGCATCTCCATTGAAATCCCATGTCTCATATTTAAGAGGTGTCCAAAATCCTTGCCTTATCATCTCCTCCACCTGTATGACATGGATTAGGTTCTTGAAATATACCGGTCTCATACGAGTGATGAAATTAAGCTGGGAATATGACACCTGCCCTATCGACATCGTTTTAAGCCTGCATGGTGTAGCGGTAAACCCTATCACCTTTTTCGGTTTCAGTTCATTCATGAATGTCATGAACTCACTGCCGTCCTCCGGGCTATACCCGGCATGAGCCTCATCTATCAACACGTTCCTGATCCCCATCTCCTTAAGCTGACCAACAACCTTCTTGATAGACCCTAACGTGGCGTATATCATGTTAGACAGTTCTTTCTTTCCACAGGAAGCGGAGTAGATGGTAGCTGGTATGCCATACGACGTTATCTTGTTGTGGTTCTGTTGCAGCAATTCTTTTGATGGTTGTAAAATCAGCGTCTTATCTCCCATCAATCTAGCCGCCTCTGCTATCAGCAGTGACTTACCGCAACCTACAGGACCTACGATCAATACCGGATCATGTCTATCAGAATTTATGTAATCGGAGATACTTTTAACACACTCCTCTTGATATGGTCTTAATTTGTAAATCATTTGGATTTGTAGTTATCAAAAACGTCTTTTACGTACTCTAGTCTTATAGGGCATTCCCGACCATCATCCATCTTCACCATCAAAGTCTCTTTGGTCTTGCTTATGGCTATCACCTCTCCTACTCCTATCTGGGTATGGACTATATCGCCTAGCTTTATATTACATTTGATCATGGTCAAGCTTTTTATTAAATTCCTCTATCTTGCTCCTGTCTGTCTCCTTGGTCATCTTAGCCTCTTCCTTAAACATATCATACCCTTCCCGGATATTGTCGCCAACCATATTCTCTATCATCTCCCTTAGCTCATCGCTTCTTACGGCAAAAGATATCTGGAACGATTTACTTGTGCCTTTCATCAGGTAATCAATCTCCTTCTTACATTCTGCCATTAACCGATCCAGATTATCGAACTTAACGAACTTGGAGTTGCCATTGGCTTTTCTTACCCCATCCTTGAAATCCTCCAATATCCCGTTAAATACATCCGCCATACACATCATGGAATGTAGCCATACCAGCATATTGAATTTATATTCATTATCAGCGTTATTCATCAAACTCACCAAAGACTCGCTTTTTGTCAACATGATCTTCGATTCCCGGTCTACGATATCCTTTATCTCCTGCCGGCATTTCATGGCACCAACGAAATCCATTTTAGAATAACATTCATTTGATTTCTCTACCAATTTCCTAATATCCTTTCTAGACATCAGAAGATCCAATACCTGTTTTTCTCTTTCGTTTTTATCCATAATCATTTATTTATTGACACAAATATAATTAAAGCCTAGATATTTACCTAGGCTTTTTAATAAAGTTAATCTTTTTTATTCTTTCTTTTTGACTCATCCCAATCCGATGAGTACCTGCATGTCCCTTGTTTGTGGATCGAGAAATCGCACCAAAAACACAAGGGCTTGGGGCGGGGTTCAAGGCAGGCCGGCTGGCGTCCCATGAGGTAGCGCTTCTCGTACTTATACCCTTGTTTGGCATCGTCCCAAACGTGAGCTTGATAGCTATCTATTTTATTTGTCTCGAAATCATACATATCAAGGAGAATATCGTTAAGCTCCTTGACCGACCTCTCTACTTTCTCCTTATCTACCTTCACGTTCTGATTGTCCAGCATGCGGGTAAAGAAATAGCTGCACATATCCGGCAATACCTTGTACTTTCTCAGTATGTAGAAGGCGTATATCGGATGCTGGAGATTGTGAAGCAGCTTATCCTCATCGAATAACTTTCTCCCGGACTTCCAGTCTATCGTATACATGGCTATCCTGTCTTTTGTCTTATACTCTCCACGCCAGTCCACCGATCCTATGATATGTACCTTATCGTACGTCACGCCATCCAAAGTAAGGGGCTTGGGTAGCTTATAGGGCAGGACGAAGTCCTCCTCCACGCCGGCCGGTCTCGACCCCCGGATCACCTTCTCCATTGGCGTAAGATCCGACCACATTTTCTTATAGTTGCCAGCAGCATCCTTCTCAAACAACCCCACAATCCATCTTATTAACCTAGCCGCATGTTGCATGGACTCGATCTGAGATTTTACGCTATCAAAAGGTATCTTCTCTATATCGGCGTAATAGTTAAATGCCTTACTCATGTCCTCATAAGAAGGTCTGCATCCGTTCTTGAAGAAATACTCCATCGTCTGGTGGATAACCGTACCATATGACGTAGCCTCATGCTTCTCCGTGGATCTGTGACCCTCCACGTAAGTCTTATACCACTTATACGGACACTGAACAAACGTGTCTATCTGTGAGTAGGATGCGGCAAGCACCTTCTCACCGCCTATCGTCTTGCATAGCAAGTTATTCTCCGGAACGATCATAAAGCCTCTCCGTATTTATGTCACGCTCATATAAATCCATCGAAATATTCTGTAGGTTATGCAAATACCTTATCTGGATAAGCTCGCTCAGGTTATCCTCCATATCCCTAAGTCCGAGATAATACTCGTCGCCAAAAACCTCCATGGTCATCCCGTGTCCACGATATACGTCCCTATTCTTGTCACTCTTGAAACCGATAGCGTCAAGAAGGTTATCGTCTATCTCAATAGGCATGACATCATCTTCCCCTGAATACCATTTCATTATCCCATCATCAACCTCACGTTCAAGGATTAATGATCCACTTTCATTACGCATACCGGTAACGCACCCTACTCTCCATATATCACCAGCTTTGTCTTTTACAAGATTGCCCGGTCTTAACTCCTTAACTGAAATCATATTCTTCCTCCTCATGATCGTCATCACAATCATCGACAAGAGGGGTCTCTAGCCCCTCTTCCCAATCATCATATCCGAAATCCATTTATTTGTCTTTTAGATAATCATACAACATACCCATAAGCTCTCCTACCGTCAATTCGTGATAAGGCTTGACGTTAAGTGCCTCATCGGGTATACATTTACCCGTTTTCTTTTCCACTTCCATTATGACTTCTACAAAATCAAGGGAATCCATAGCCATATCCGTATCCAGCTTATCCTCGTTCATTATCTGAGCGGCATGATCAAGGCCATTAAATTCACCCATCTTCTCGAATATCGCCTCCTTGACTACTTTTTCAACTTCTTTTCTTTCCATACTAAATCGACATTTTCAATCTTCTACCTAATTCTTTTTTTATATCCGATATCCTTTCGATATCCATCTTAACATCGCCTGTGATAGCGTATTCCTTATCCATTCTCTTTGGGGGATCCGGAAGCCGGCTTATGGCGAACAACCATGCCAGCTCCTTGTTCTTGTTCTCCCTAAGATACAAGTCAGACGTCATGCCATACATTTTTATGATCGTATCGAATAACGTTGATTCCGATAAACTCATATGCACGCTATACACATTTGATGGTTTCCAGATCAAGTTATCCAATCTCATCGTATACTCACGTTTAAGATCTATGTGGGATATTACGGCTCTTACTATAGGTTCTTCCTTGAAGTTGGTATTAGCCACGAACCATACGAGCCTTTTCTCTACCTCCTTGATAGCTCCTGTATCCTTCCCCATATCGTTATATACCCCAACGATACGATCCCGGATCCCCTCAACCTCCGGTGTCAGACCGGGTGTCTCTATCAGCATCAGCAGCGACCCTCCCCTTGGTGTTATCTTCCACTTTCCGTTCTTTTGAGGCTCGATATAACCAGACGCCTTATAGCTGTCTATTTTCTCTTTTGGAATGACATCAGCCATCTCCTCTTTTTGCCGGATCATCAAAAGATATCCAACATCAGACATCGTTAATCCTGATGTCATCATCTGTTCAAAATTTATATACATATGTAAATAAGTTAAAATATTGACCTAATCTTTCTGGCTACCCTCTCGACTATATCGGGATGATCATTTCCGTTATATATATCTATTAGCGTATCTATTATATGTAACCTTATGTTTTTCTTTGATGAATGAAACCAAAAATCTCCATTTTTTCTGTTTACAGGTTTGAACATCTTCAGTTCTGGTATAAGATAACACGCCACACATGATCTTTCAGCAAGTGATAATTCAACCGCTGCCTTTTCTATTGCTCTGCACATAAATGTATAATTATCATTCTTTATTAGATCGTAAGCTCTTCTCAACACCCTAAGGGCGTCTGCTTTCGATAATCTCTTTCCCTTTTTCATACTGTTTTACCGTATAAGATTCATTAGCCATACCAACTCTACCAACTGATATAGATTGATTTATAGATTGGTTAAGATGCCCTACAACCGACATCTTAGCCCTAACCGTATTGGCGCATCTTAGAAGGATTCGATAATCCTCTAACGCCCTCTCGTATCTTACGTCCACCCTAGCCCTTTTATCAGCATCAGTCATGCTCTTACATGTTCCGTCCTCCCTCAGGCTTATAGCGATCTTGTCCCGTATGATTCTGATATCATCCTCGGCTATCACCAGTTCGGCGTCAAGAACCCCCTTGTATGAGCTAAGAAGATCCTCCACCGCCACAACTTCCCTTTTTAGGTTCTCCAATTCCAATATCATTGAGTTGTCATTTATCCTTTTATACTCCTGTACTTTATTGGATACCTCATCACAGATACTCATGATCTCCTTTTCCCGTTCCCGGTTTATGATATATCTGATGCTGTATTTAGCCATTTCCTTCAACGAGGATATAATTTCCTTTATCCCCATCTTATCCTCAACCGACAATACGGTCTTCAAGAACATTTCCAGCACCTTTATCACTACAAGCAAGTAATTATGTCTCAATCTCATGTCAATAAGGTGTTTCGTCATGTACTATATTGAAATCATCACTAGGCGGTATATATTGTTGCTCCAACGGGATACTGGGAGGCGGGGGCGGCAGCGTCACCACGGTCGTGTCCGGCTTGCCGCTACCCACGGGGGCATTCGAGCCTCCCGGTCTTTCTTGGCGCACCACCCCTCCATCAGGATAATATCGCTCATATCCTTTCATGATATCTACATGTATAGCGTCAATCTCCTCCAATGATCTTTGACGGACCTTTACGATATGATGGAACAATAATCCATCCACACGGAAGGATCGTCTTGACTCGCTCTTGAAACGTTCCAGATTAGGATACCATCCTTGCGGAAATTGCATGTATGAGGAGTACCCGTATCTTTTCGGTATATTTAACGCTACCATAGCCGTACATAACTGTCCCAATGTATCTGATTGATAAAAATCAGATTGCTTTGGCATATGATCCTTTGGATCCCGCCGTCCTTCGATATCACGATTGAGTTGGGATATTATAAGAAAGAAAATATTAGGAAAAGTTCTTTTAGCGATATTACACATGGTTATCAACGAGTCGATATTTCTTTTGGCGTCTCCTGAACCTTGTACTAGAGCCGTATGATCTATAGACACGAATACCATTTTCTTATCCTTGTTTATTGGCATATACTCATTCCATAGAAAGTTTTTAAGCTCATCTACGGTTGATGGTTTAGGGATGTATGTTATTCTGCTAGAGTTCTCTTCCTTGAGGCATCTCTGCATTTCTTTTACCTCATCTTCTGACATCTCGTTAAGGAGTATATCTTGTATGTCTTTCCCCATTTTTTTTGATAGTGAACGTAACATCAAATCTTCTGGGTTCATTTCAAACTCACATCTTAACCATACATAATCATCTGCCTGTGGATTGATATTGACATTCATCACATTGCTCATGATCTTCTGCGCCAAATAAGACTTGCCGACTCCGGGTCTAGCTCCTATGGCTACCGCATGCTGGGGGTAAAATCCCCCCAGCAAAGCCTTATCCAGATAAGGATATCCGGTATGAGCCGGGAGAAGTTCCCCCGACTGATACTTTCTTATCCTCTCATAGGCATCCATGATAATCTCCTTGGATGACCTCCATATCCTATCCTCACTCATCCTCTTGCGTTTCTATCGCCAGCCGTATCGGATTTAGATCCTCTGTTAGCTGATCTTGATTTATATCTTAATCCCTTAGCCGTATGGCATAGGTCCTTCCCCTTCCGATAAGCCTTCCCCTTCAACTTATCGGTCTTGTAGTTCTTGCGACCCAATTCCCGTCTCTTGGCTTTCTGCTCAGGTCTGGCGTTGATCTTCTTGTCCGTCTCAGCCTTCTTCTTTCTGGCTTCCGGATGTGTCCTGTAATATTCAGTCGATCTCCCCATCCTCTTCGTCCTCCTCATCATCAAAATCTATATTCTCTTGCATATCCAAATCCTCTTCCTTTAAAAAAGATGGATATTCCAATCCCAGACGCTTAATCATATACGAATATGGATCAGACGCAAATTCATCTGGTATCTCCCATGTGCAAGGGAATGTACCTATTACCTTTTTAAATTTATCGGCTAATTCGCTACTCATCCCCATATTAACCATTTTATTATAAACTGTAGCTTCTACGCTACTTACATTGCCCCCAACATAAAAACCTGTTGGTTTGTGAACAAAATAAACTTTCTTCATTTTACATGTATTATTCATTTTATTAAAGGTATCCAATTTGATTCGATACTCAAATGTTCCATTATCATTAGCTCTAATGCTCATATTTATCCTTCTTGCGATCTCCATAACTCATATCCATATCACACACCACCGTATCGGTCGTGTCGTTTACCACATGGAACAGGAACTCCGGGCACCCGTGGCAGGCGTTGCTCCCGATCACCACCGCTCCGTGCCTAGGGCAAGCCTTCTTTACCATGGTTCTATCATATATCCGTATATGATTATCGCTATACTTTTCAATATATCTCATGGTATTAAGTAGTGATGGCAAAGACATCTTATATGGGGATACATGTTCTATTGGTATATCCAATTCACCAGATAGGCTTTTGTAAATATCCTGCACATCCCGTTTTGTTCTATACGCAAATATATTAATCTCAGTCATTGCCATATCCATACTCCTAAGAAGATCCGGCTTAGCCAGCCTCCCCATCGGCTTCCCAAAAGGATCGGATCTCATCCAAGCTCCACACTTCTCGCATCCAACCTGCTTCCCCTCTACCGTATTTATTATAGTGGATGGGGTTTTACAGTACGGGCATACGGATCCGTTTAACATAGCTTTCTGGGCTAAAGATAGCTCTCTCATGCCTTTTCTTGTATTTTGACATTAAATAGATCACAGAATCTATTAAAATTCCTGTTCTCTATTCTCATATCTTCCTCATACCTATCAATTGACTTGATGAAATCATTATAGCAGTCCTTGCACATCCATTGATTGATTACCGCCACGTAATAACCTACGGATGTAGGTCTGTTACACATATCGCAAATACCTAAGCACCCATATCTGGTGAGCTTATCCATCATCTCCTGTCTTGTTATTTCAAGCACCTTGAATTTCTTGTAATTGTCAACTACCTTTGCCATTGTAAATTTGTTTAATAATAAAATAATCCGCTATATCCATTCCCTCATTTATATTGGGTTTTGATTCTAGAAAATTACTTATCTCTATATTCATCCCCCTCATATCCTTGTCTACCTTCTTTCTCCATTCGTTGAAAGCGTCGCCCTTATCCGGGTACAGGACTATCCGCCTCCTACCCAATGTCTCTATCATCTCCCTTTTCAGCATATGGATACCGCCACAGGCCATAAACAACCTACTAGGGTACACGATGTTACAGATAACAGCCGTCTTCTCTGACTCTACTATATACACCGGAGCGTCATTGGGATAGAAGTTGATAAGAAACTCCCCGAACAGGCATTGCCTAAGCATGTAATCCTGACCGTCCAGTATATGCACCCAACATACATGATCCATGGGAACCTTAACCCTCTTCCCGTCAGGCCCGTAGTCCATTATCTTCCCGGTCCGCACTACCCAATTCTTATCCAGTTGCCAGAACACACAGCACTTACCCCAGTCCCCGAATCTCATCATCCCCACCTTATACAAGCTAAATGCCCTATTGGTATGATACGATCCGAAGATATTGGATAGATAATCCTGAAGATCGGATGTCTCGAAAGGATTAAGCGTCTCAAACATCTTGCTTACCGGAATGCAGTTGGCTATATCCGGATCCATAGGAGGTCTGTACCTCCTTAATACTTTGTTTGAATCGGTAAAAAGATCATTGTTCCCAAGTTCGCTTCCTGTTGGATATTTAAAGTAACCACATTTATTTTTATGATCACACACCCCAAACTGCTCTCCAACGATCTGACCGGTGGTTACGTCCACGTACGGCGTAAAACACTTATCCTTGCCGCATTGCGGGCACGTCAGCTTCCTCCTTGGTTTGCTATGATCCAGCTCATACCGATGAACGCTCTTATTGAACTCCCTAAATTCCATCACCCTCTCCTCTCATTCATGACTCTATATATATAGTCCCTCAGCGGCTCTTTCCTTACCAACTTATTAACATCAAACTCGCCTTCTATATCTAAGGATCCGATTCTTGATGTAACCGTATAATTAGTTTTCTCGAACTTATACTTTCCTTGAAGATATACTACGGTAGCCATATTCAATATAGGGTTGTCAGTCTGTCTCTTCAACTTATATTGGCTGGTCTTTGCGGTAGGATCACCCGGAGCGAAGTTATATATCTCCTCTATCTCCAATATCTTTCCATAGTTCTCTAATATCATTCTTCTATATAACTCAAGTTGGAAAGCATACTCGTCATAGAAATTGCCTTTCCTGTTTGATTTGAAGTCCAATATAGCGAATATCCTCCTGCATCTCTTTATCTTCTTTTTCTCCGTCTTAGGCTGACCTTTCTTGGCTCCCGTCTTATAGAACTCTCCTGTCTCGACCTCTATCTCCACCATCTCCGGCTCGCTATCCATCTCCACCACTGCGTCCACCGAAGAAGCTACCTTTAACCTGCTTGACCTCAACATCTTCTCGATCAATACAGGTTTTACATGTCTTTCCTTGCAGAATATGGCAAATGATATTAGATCCTCTATCAGCTCATCAATGTTATCCACTAATATCCGCTCCATCCTATACTTGTCTATTCTTAGCTTGGCTTCCTTGACCACCTTCCTGATCCATGTCGGGATCAGCTTTATCTTAACCCCGGTCAGATACAACCCAAATAGATAATGCATGATAGTACCTAAGTCAGCCCTGTAGTTAGCGTACTCATCAGGATCCTTCCCTTTGAGTCTCATCTCATTCTTCCACTTCTCCAAGGCGCCAGACGTATCACAATACCCATTGGTGATATTGTTAGTGGCTCCATCGTATATGATAGGATACCCATCAACATCCATCTCATAATACACACGTTTGCCGGCGACAGTCATTCTATATAACACAGGTGTCGGGATATCCTTTATCCATTCAGCGGCATAATACTGTTGCTCTGTCTCCAGATCATACTCAACCTCCATCTCCTCATTAGGCTCGTTTTTAGGCTCTTCAACAGACTTTTCCTCCTCAACCATATCTTTCTTTGGGATCGTTGACAAAACGTCTAATATGCCAAAGAAAGCGGTAAATTTAGGATCTGTATGATATGATCTTAATACTGGTAATGATGATCGCCAGCAATATGATGACCGATGCTCGTTCGCTATCTTGCCTAAAACCGACCATCCCACCTCCCCATCATCCGCGATAATCACATTGTGTCTCTCGGATAAACGAACTCTCATGTCATCAAACGGCTCTTGATCGCTTATGACTTCCATGATCGTCCCATAACTATATACTGTGTCACTTATAGCCTTATATCCTAGGTCTAAAAGTAATCTTCGTTTTCTTCTATCCATGATAATAATCTGGTTTTTAATTTACCATCCTCCTCGACTCTAGGTGCGAGATCCCTCATCCTTCTGGCTGCCAACAGCCATACGTTGCCAAACTCGTCCAAGAGTCGGCTGAAATCCATCGTATCTAATAGATAATCGAATCTTGTATGCTCATCAGCCGTCAAGTAGATAATGTTATCATTATCCTCAGCAACTGATTTATATTTCCGTTTAGGGTATAAGTGGCATATGTTGCTTACCCCCGGGCATGGTATGTATGCGCCGGTAGCAGATCTCCTTGTCATACTCAACCTAGCCACATGGGCGCCAAAGAAAACGGCTAGGCTCTTCCCCTTTGGCTTGGCCTTCACCCGTATCGCCGCCCTTTCCTTTGGCGGTAGCTCCTTGGCTCTGCACGCGGGACACAACCCCTTGCTCCTTATGGCTACTATCCTTCCGCATCTCTCACACGGTAACATCCTACCTCTCATGCCTTTTTCTTTTTATAACTTTTGTTGAACTCCATAAGGCTCATAGCCCTATACCTCTTAAGCCTATTAATCTTACCCTCAGTCCAATCTTGATCCTTGAAGTTGATGATCGTATCGAATATCTGAGCTAGTTCCCGGATATTAAAACTCCTGTTTTGTATCTTCTTATAGAACCCCGATCTGCTATATCCTAATTTAGAAGCTAGATAAGTTTTGTTAGACAATGTGAGGATACGATAAATCGTACCCTCCATTTTACTTATCTCCATCAACTTCTCGGCTATGGACGACGTGGTTTCGTAGCTAGCTTTACTGCCTACTATCCTCATTTTTCTCCGGATTCCTGATCTTACCATCAAACTCGTAGAAGTCCATCAGTTTCTTCTCTTCCTTGATACAAGTGACAACGAAATCTGATATGGTTCCTTTCATGCCTTCCTCGAAATTCTTTTTGGCATGATCAAGGTCATTGGCCCGAACGATGTAGTTAAACGCCTTGCGTTTCTCATTGTTCGATTTCTCGTCTATCGTAATATAATCAGCCGTGACCTTATAGAACCGGTCTCCATCCATGGCAAACAATTCCGCTATCCTGAATCGTTTGATATCAACGCTAAACTCACCGGATATGAATGGCTTCATCTCCTCTATGATTCTAGCCTCACATTCGGTATAAGAAAAGGCATCTACTAAATACTCTTCCTTTACCTTCTTCTTCATGCCGTTCTCGGCATCGGTCTCATAAGAAACCGTACATTTAAACCAATTGTGCATTTTAATCTATATTATTGTTAAACAAAGGATAATCTTTTATTCCTTCACGAATATATCTTTCCGTATCATCATCCACGCCATAAGCCTTCTTGAAAAATATCATAGCCTTATCCGTATCATTATCCACCAGTGGTAGATATTCCCTTGCAAAAAGCGACCTAAGATAGTTCATATTATCAATCCTATGTCTTATATCGGCTACTTTATCCCATATCTCGGCCCGAATTTTACTCATTTTCTTCATATTTCTCTCATATCTCTCTAGCTGGTCTTTATATTCCGCCTCAATCTTATCGTTCTTATCCTTGATAGACTTATAGGTCTCCTCGTCTTTCGTATCAAACATCGGAGTATGTTTGATATTAATTATATCCAATTTGCTGTATAGCTTTTCATTGGATACGGTGAAATCATATCTAGTCCTGTACAGATCAAAGTCACTTAAGAACTTAGCTATTTTAATAGCATCATCCTGATCAAGAACGGCTATATTCAATCCTTCTAAATAGTAGAAGAAATGGGATGGAGAAATAGGTTTACAGTCATATGTCCTCATGATTGGAGGCTCATCCATAAACCTGACACCTTCCTCCGCACATCTTATTACGATCAATTTCTCTACCTGCTCATCAGTAAGATCATATATCTCCTGATCGGTCATCTTATCAATTGTCTTCATCATCCTCATCCTCCGATATCGTTACAGCCTTTGTAAACTTTTGTTTATAGACCTCACCCATAAGGCAGGCGAAAGTCCTATCATCCATACTAGCCATAGTATTGGCCTCTACCATAAGATTCATCTCGATGTTCTTTACCAAGATTTCATAGTTATCATCATCTTCTTTATAGAAAATGACTTTACCACCATACTCGAAACCATCATCCCCGGTCTTAACCATATCGATGATCCTCTCTAACTCCTTTACAAATTTACTCTTTTTCATATGTGTAATTTTTATGTGTCTACAAAAGTAGACATTTTGTTTTTGAATTAAATTAAATAAACATTATTAATAGTTAATACGCTTAGGTGATTATATACCATTTTACACTAAAATCGTAAAATGGTATATAATCACCTTATCCTCCATATATCTTAAGCCCTTTTATATTGTATTTGCTTATATCCATACACAAATTACACCCTCCATGACAACAACACCACGAGCAAAAGGCTAGTCGCTCCTGCTCCGGCCTACCTTGAAACTCCACTGCCGCCCTATACCATGCCGGGGATAATACCCTGACCTTCTCCGGTACGGGCGGTGTCATGAGCACCGATCGCCGCCTTCCTTTGGCATCCTCCCTACCTCTCATCTGGATTATCTTTTAACAGTTCAGCTATCTTCTCATCCTTCAACATATTTTGCTTTCTCATGTTATCTACGATAAAGGCAGCGAACGCCATATCATACCTTTTCCTTAACTCATTGACAAAAGATTTGGCTTTTGATTCTACCATTGTCTCGATGTTTCTGTCTATAACTTTCTTCATCCTGCCTCTTATAAACTCGTCTACTGTCAACTCCTCATCCATATAATCTAACCTGAATCTATATTTCTTCTCGCTGGCGTTCTCGACAAGATCGTTCATTGATTCTCTCGCTATATCCTCAATCTTCTCTGATATCGGATTGGATATTTCTCTCATCAACTCATTCTTGAACTTTTCTTTAAGTTCATGTATTATAGCTAACCTGACCGAGCTGGTAAACTCCTCTTTCAACGTCGCTTCATTGTACATAGCTTCCTCGAATACATCTTCCAAATTTAATTCTACTTGAATTTTCATATCATTATATTTTAATAAATTATAAATTTTTTAGGCATATAATTATCATGTATTATTTCCCCTCATCTTTTAATATTAATTTCTTCCCGATCTTTTTAATTTTTGTCGGTCTTGATAATCGATAGTCTCTTTCTATCGGTCTATTAAGTACATCATCCTTGTGCCCCTTGTATCCTTTCTCGTAAGCACTAACCCTTGCGCAAAACTCAACCACATCGCCTGGCGATAAATCAGCACCACTAAATCCTTTTGTTAAATCGAACCACAAATGATCTGATACTATTTTGCTATCAAGTGTCACATCTTGTAAAAGCATCGTTTTTACAGGTCCAATGTATCCATTCCTAAATCCAAATCTAACAAAGGTTGCTGTAAACACATGGCGTCCTTTTGATCCTATTGTTCTCAACTCTTCTCTCATCTCCTTTCTTATTTTTTATTCATAAAACCAGTAATTTTCTTCAAATACCCTTTTGTCATCTCAATAAAGTTCACGCAATCCAGCTTGCTCAACTTGTAAATCAAAGCCGGGTTATGAATTACGGCTATAATTTGTGTTTGCGGTTTATGAAATGACAATACTTTGTACAGATCCATGATATTGTCAATATCTAAATTCCTGTCCGGCTCATCCATAATGATTGTATACTCAAAATCCTTCTCCATTAATACCACATGATTGTCTTTGTAGTATTTTAAAAGATTGTCGATCCTGTTTGCCCAGAACTCATTTGACTTTTTCTTAAATTCCATAAGTTTCTGTATCGGAAACGCATACTCATCTTGGTTAAACACAAAATCAAAAAGCGAGTTCATGGCATGAAGATTCTTCTCCCCAGAGGACCTAGATGCTCCATTCATATACAAACTTAAATTATTGATATTATCCAATATATCATCCTTTCTCATTTCAGTTTGTTGTAGGAGATGGAATACCTTCCCGATATAATCCGACTTAATACTGATCCCGTCAAGCACCTTGTCATCATCAAATATATCCGGGAAATGCAATGCTTCTGACGGTAATTCAGAACACATCTTTTTCTCGCACAACATGTACTTCGATATCATATTCAGGAGGGTTGATTTCCCGCTCCCGTTCTTGCCTACAATCACATTCACGCCGGGCTTGAATATAAACTCAGAGCCATTTTTGAACGCTTTTATCTTTTGGATATATTTAAATGGAGTCTTCTTGTTGTCGTCTATCCTTATAGAAGTTATCATCTTATATGATTTTGTGTTTAATTATTTAAGCCTTTCATCAATCGCCAAATTAAATATCTTATCAAGACATTTCCTCATCTCCTCCGCATACTCAAAAAGATCCTCTTTTGAAAGATCTCTACGCTGCCAATCATACATATCCGTATATCGAGATTCAATAGCCTTATCCTCTATCTCCTCAAGTACCTTTTTTATAGACCTATTTTCATTTTGACCTATTCTTATACTCTTATTCTTTCCCATGTTTTATTTATTATGTCTTTTGAAATGTGTTATACCCTCTTGATGTTTAACTCCTAAAACCCAACCTTCTAATCTAGCATAAGAAGAATAAGGATTAAAGGCCATATATGGTTTATAAAATCTCATAGTCTTAATCTTACCATATCTCAAAACATCTACAATTTCTCCATCTTCCGGCATATTTGAGAATGACCATTCCTCAAACCCTTGTGGAATTTGACTTTCGTATGGATAATATCCCGTATTATAACATTTGATGATTATATTCCAACATCCTTCCCATCCTCTTTAACCCAATTAACTGTATCGCAATACCAACAATACCCTGTCTTGGAATCCTTTTTATGAGAATGGGATCCACATGTGGCGCACCAATAATTATCATCCATATTGTATGTATAACTTTCATCCTCATGCATTTTGGCTATTCTAGCTACCCTATCCTCCAGCAGATCCTTTAGATAATGGCATTCGTAAGGTCTATCCTCTTCCTTTAATATATAAATATCGATATCCATCATGCTCCCCATCCTGTCCGTACACATACACTCGGCGGCATGGCGCACGTTCCCTTCCGGCATCCCCGGAACTATCTCCCGGATCACCGCCTCCATCTTCTCTTGGTATTCGGTGTCTACCTTGACCACCAAATCCTCTAATTTATCTATTAAACTCATGATCTTTTTACTTCTTTGTATATGACATCTGTATTGTCTTCCCTATCTATATTGCAACAACAAGAATACATGCAGTAATAACCCCTGTTATTAAATACACATCCATCACAACTGCTATCATCAATCTCTATTACCTCCAATTCTATTTTCTCCATGCCGGTATTATATTTAAATATACTACCTATCTTATGATATCCTATATCCTTCAAATACCTTATATGATTATTTTCGTTAAATAATCGGTTGATAAATACATCCATTTTATCGTTTAGACCATTTTTATCTAATAACCCCTCGCACTCATTTTTATTAAATCCAAAGGATATCATAAAATATTTTGCCATATCAAACCTTTCCAGTTCCACCAATTTTTGTATGCATAGCCATATTCCTTGTCTTATGCCTTCTTCTTTGGCTTCTTGCACATTTTTATATCGATTGATAAAATCCTGTTCTTTATTTTCCATTTTAATATGTTTTTTACAAAAAATGTTCATTACCTTCATAAGGAATACAATAGATCCATCCCGTCCCATTTAAGCATTCATATCTTTCTTCTTTATATTGAGCATCAGCAATTTTCCTAACAAACAAACTTACGTGCCAATCATCGTCTTCTGTATCTCTTACTAAAACTTTATCAAATGGCTTGAATTTATATTCTGGTTCTATTTCAATACCAAAGAATTGTTTCAAATACATTTTGGCTTTAGGCTCTTTGCTTGTTTTAAGAGCATCAATAAACTTTTGCCTTTCATCCTCAGTAGCAAGTCTGTATTTTTCAATATTATTACAATCAGCATGTGCTTTTCTAGGAATCACGACTCCCCTCCCCTTCTTCCATGATGCATGAAAAGATGTAAGATATTCTCCGTTCGTATTTAATATAAACAGGTAATCACCCTGCTCATTACTCAATACATCTCCGTCCTTGAATGTGGTATATTCTGGAACTTTAAGCTTAAGTCTATAATTCTTTCCTCCGAATCCATTATTTGAGAACCAATCTGATATTATGCCGTGATCAGTATGGATAACTCCTAGGATTGGGAAAGACTCTTCCCTATGATACACAAACTCTACTCTGTAATTATCGCCATCCGTTACAATCATTCCATTGCGCTCACCATTGTTGATTTTCTTTGCCAACTCTAAATCAAATGGTATTGTTATCATTTTCTTTCCCATAATTTTACATGTATTTATATTGTTATTTTCACTTTAATTATATCACTACATTGTAGCTTTATCTGTTCAGCCAATCCAACGAACATGGGCGGACGCCTCGTTCCCTCGCCCACTTTACCCATACACGCCGGCTCCACCGGTAACGCTGCCCATGACGTCTTGGATGTCTCTCCCGTAAATCTGATAGTGATTATGTGTAGACTAAAAATTACTTTAACTCAAATTTAATTCCTTCCGGGAGTTGGGAGCGATCCACGTTATTCACGAAATCATCAAACTCTTCTCGTATGATCTTTTCCCCATAATCACGCCAGTTGAAAGATAAAGTGTTCGTGTGATTATAATATATCACATTATCGGTTGACAATCCATAATCAAACACACAGAGCATTACCTTTTTGTCTGTTTCCGCATTCCTGATTATCTTATCGTATTGCTCACAAATTTCAGCACGCTTTTCCATCATCTTTGCCTTATGAGCCTCTTCCCTACGTTTTTCGATATTTTCTGCGGAATAATACCCGGCTTTAATACGCTCTTCAATAAGCAAACGTTCCTCGTCCGTTAGTGTCAGGGTAAACCTTTCTTCTTCTGGCTTATATGGATTAACCCATTTCTTTCCACACAGGTTTTCAAGTTCCGCAATAAGCTCGTCTGATTCACGTTTCCATCTATCCACAATCCCTAGATTGAAAAGCAGATACTTGAAATACATCTTATCGTCCACCGCTTCAGATAATTTGGAATATTCCTTGTCTGATATACGTAAATATTCAATAGCCACAGACTTATCGCTATTCTTTATGTGATACATACCATTTTCCACCGGATACATAGGAGCACCATAATGATTACAACAATGCAATGGTATAAACTTCGCCAATTCTGGAACATACTTCGCAATCTCATCGTGGCAGCAGCCTCCCATATACTCCTTATATCGTCCATATTTGTTTTTTTGTCTGATATCGGCCGTTATGCTCCAGTCACACATATTGTTATGACAATCATCATCTAAAGATACTGTGGCTGTTATTCTATATTCTTCCTCGTTTTCTGTAAAGAATTTTGTACTTGAATAAAATAGTCTGTCTGTAGTTTTCATATTATTTTAGTTTAATTATTACACTTGTGAAAAATAAAATCTACGCATTCTCCCGGTGTATTATTAGCGTTATTGTACCAATAAAAACCTTCTGTTTCCCAGTCTACACTTACGGGATCTGCTTTTACTCGTTTCAAGAAATTCCTTATTTCTTGTTCTTCATTATCTAACAAACCGGTATAATCATCATTTATCAGAGCACGAGCCCAATAAACCGGAAGCCTGTATCTTATTACCTCTATATTCATAATCTCATCAATTTACAAATTATCAATACTAAAAAAACTCCAACAATCTATTACAATAAACTCTCCTACTCCATATTCCACAAGTAACTTAAGTGATTCTATCCCATTACAGTAATAGAAAACATTATCATTATCATCATCATTGATGCTTAATGATAATTTTATTGTCGTTCTTCGATCATCCCCTGTGTCTTTCCATACGATCTGACATTCTACGTATTCAGGTTCTTCCCCATTCTTTTTAACGAACTCGAAAAACATAGAATCAATATCTTTCTTTACTCTATCTACATCCGTTATCACTACCTCTTCCTTGCAATCCCCACAATTAGCATGCATAAAAGATTCATCAAGATAATCTATTATTTTCCCGGTGTTTGGATTTACGATCGCTTCACAAGCAATATTTGTTCCGCCACACCTTGTACATATTACTTTCATACTATTTCATTTAATGGTTCAACATACACATCCCCATTCTCATAATAAAGTCGATCTTCATACTGATTATGATGAAGCTCCTCACGTATCGCATCTTCATTATCAGCCCAATACTCATACTCCTCATGCCATGACTTAAAGAAGTTATCATAACATTGTCTCATCAGATCCTCTAAAGAAAAATCCTCCGGGTAAGTACACCATGCATTGTAATAATCAATTATTGGTTTAAGAAGATAATAATCATAACACATCCCTGTCAATGGGCAATTATCTCCATAGTCAAACATCACCCTACTATACTTGTGCCTGTATTTGTATTTCCCATCAATATATTTACCTGACGTGGAGAAATACTTGCCCTTGATAATATATGGCATAATATTGTTGTTGATATATCTGAACAGTAATTTACCGCATAGATTCTCAGGGAATATATCACGATGATAATCTGTAGGGTGTTCATAAATAGGATCCTTGTATTTAAACTCATAACTAAAATCATATCTCTCGTATCCAACTTCCCAATTATAAACCCTAGTATCTGTCATATCCTCAAAGGCTTTCATTGACTTTTTATAGTCTATGCCATAAGCATCCATACATTGCTCCATTACATTCCAGTGCTCACGCTCTATAATTTTCTTTTGTACGTTTTCTGATAGCTCATCAAAGCTAAACACGGTTAGATTTATTGTTTTCATATTATTGTTTATTGTTTTCTATTCAACCATTCTTTGTACCTGACCTCAAAAGCTATCGGGTATCAGCACGCTGTTTCATATTCTTCCATATATTTTATACGCAGTCTGAGACAAACTTCCTTTGCTGTGTAAGTCCGGTAACTGTTTCCAAATATCTCTTCCGCTCCATAATAGGAAACCAAATCATATATTCTTGTAGCAACCGGACGAAGCAACCAGTCATTCCAAGTATCACCGACATAGGAACAAAACGACTTCAAATCATCTTTTGCCCAACCTGTCAAAAACATCTCACGCATATCTTCCTCGCTTATCCAACTGTACGAAAACTTGTTTGATTCATGAGGGTTGCGGTATATACATTGCCAGCTTTTTTCTTTGGTAATATATCTCACTAATAACCCATACTCAAAAAGGCTGGTAACTTTGTCACAATCCGTACCATGCCACACGGTTCTATCAAATTTCTTTGTTGCCATATTTAATCCTCCATTTTTAGAAAAGTCATATCATATGGCAATTTTCCAACTTCTATACATACAAAATCACCACATTTAAAGGCTCTTTCCATATCATCGAATCCCTCAATTGCAGCTTCGGATTCATCATCAGTCCGCACCCAATACAATTCTAATTCATGACTTATAACAGAGTTCCAAAGTGCTTCTGCGACTTTTCTGGATAATCTTTTCCAAACAAATCCGTCACTAAATACTATCAAATCATCGGTTATCACTGTCTTTTTCATAATTCCTCCTCTTTTTAAATGTAATTGGATCCCTAATATTAATCGAATGACATACGTACCTCCTTATGTTCACGTTTAGAGATATGATTATGGCTATTCTCACGAACCACCACAATCCAGATTCAGATATCACTCACCCTTTATCTTTACGAATGGGTTTTCTACATAAAACTCCACTACATCCTTAGATTTTATAGATGTCACTATACCGGTGGTATCCACAAATCCGTCTGTCTCATCCATTGTCAAATCTTCTATTTTATCTCCCGGTAGAAAACAAAGATTATAGTCTTGATCAATATACATAATCATCTTTAACCTAACCATGTCATCAATGATGCCTTTTATTCTCTCCACGACATCCAATTGATCATCACTAAGCATTAATCTACTTTTTGATGATTCCACTAACCTTATGTCTCCATTCCTGTCAACTACAGTTAAGTCATTGAATTTATACACATCTTCACGTGTTCTGTAATATGTTTCCTTACAATAAATTTTTCCTTTATCATCTATTTCAATATCAAAATATTCCAACTTATCCTTGACAGCTCTTCCGTTTTTGTATTTCCACACATCACCTATTGGAATGAACCCATATAATGACTCAAAAACATCATATATTGATAGTCTTGTCTTAGGAATGCTCTCGCCCTTTTTAAAACATTCTTCGGACGAATAAAATAATTTCCCATCTAATGTCTTCTCAGTCCTACATCCTCCCCATGTTCCTACATATCTAACTACTCCATATGTAAAACTGATCAAGATCTTATCAATCTCAAACCACTTTAATCTTCCTGACATATCGTCAAAAAGATATCCACTCTCTAGATAAACCGATAAACATTCTCTAATTTCCATAACAATTTATTTTTTTTTAATTAAACAACATCATTTGCCTTGATCACTATCCGTCTCAATATTATGAACAAGCTCATATAGATCATAATCACTACACTCTGCTAAACATAAAGAGAAGACGTTCCTGTCGTTAATCAGGAAATAGCTATCTTCTAATATAAAGATAGATTTTCCTACCTCTAAAAAACAGTCCCATAACTCATTGCCTCTTTTATTGCCAAACACTTTCTGAAAAGTATGACGATCTGCCTTATTCTCGAATTTACGCATCCGTCTAATCCACTCATATCCGTGCCTCACTAAATCCAATCCGCCGGCTTCATCGAAGCTCCCGTTTTTATCAATCCATTTATTTACATCTATCAACATACTCCCTTATAATATTACATTAAACAACTCGTTTAACCTATCTATCTCACTTAGGTATTCACCTTCTTCATCAAACTTAATTTGAGTCCCATTATCCAAACCAAAGGACAGGGTAAAGGATATGACCCAGCCCGATCCGTCCACGGCCTGCCCCTTGGGAACCCAAGACATCACCGTCTTCTTGGATATCCACCATCTCCCTATCTGAACGAAATCAGGATAGTTGTTCATTAAATACACCATCTGACTAGCCATCTTATTAACATCATCAAAAGGCACTATATGATACTTGTTTCTTATCCTGACCTTCAAGAAGGGGTTATCCATATTATATGCCGCAAATGCTGATATCATGGAACTAGGATATCTAACCCCTTTTATTACCATCCATTTCATATATAACACCTCCTCTTAATCATTGATCCATTCCACAAAAACTCCCCCTTTCAGACTGTAATATGTATCTGCTTTTATCTTTTCTCCATCAACAAATTCCGTTTTTACACAAATGGGGATATATCTTTGTTTTCCCTCAGAATAAGACCACTCGGCTAGAATACTATTGGAACTTGCAACGCCAATACCATAAATATAAGTCAAGCCAATCTCTACACGTTTTTCTCTTGGTAAATCTACACCTGCAATACGAGCCATGTGTGTTTACACCTCCATAATTTTTAGTTATTTACTATAGTAACGATACATCTGCAACTTGATGTATGCTCTCCGAAACACATATGCATCTACAGCTACGGTTGCACGTCCTGAAATGTGTGTAGCCATATGCGCTCCCATATTTGCATTTCGTCCCATATCACTCGGTATTATAATATGAAACCAGAATGCCTCTGTTTATTATGAACAGCGATGATAAATATCTCGCTGCAGCCGCACATAATGATGTGAAAAAAGGTTTAATAAACCAAACGCACAAATAACAGGGTCAAATATTTGTACTAATTAACCCTGTCTCTGCTTATGCTTTGGATTCTCACAGATAATTCTGATGCTTCCTTTTCTCTTGATAACTTTGCACTTTTCGCAAATAGGTTTAACTGATGATCTTACCTTCACAGCAAATCCTCCTTTCTCTATAAAAGTCCTTTTCAGGTACTTTTCCAAAAGTGTCCAAATAGCATTATACACGGACACTTAAGGGAAGTCAATATATTTTTTCAAAAAATTATCTGTAAAAATTACTTATCTCTCCAGATAATTCTGCCCTTTGTCAGATCGTATGGTGACATCTCAATTGTTACCTTATCTCCCGGTAAAATTCTGATGAAATTCATACGAAGCTTTCCACTGATTGTAGCTAAGATCTGGTGTCCGTTCTCAAGCTCTACCTTAAAAAACGCATTTGGTAACTTCTCAACTACAACACCTTCAACTTCGATAACGTCTGCTTTTGACATTTTGATTCCTCCTGTAAATAAATCCTTGGGTTTCGTTATGATTATTATTAGATTAGCTCCAGAAATCCGGCTGCTTTTTCATCCTCTGTCAGAGAAAGTATCTCCGGCTTTCCTTTTGTAATATGTATGGTATTTTCATAGTGTGCCGACAACGATAAATCCTCAGTAACCACTGTCCATTCGTCATCCATCCACACCACATGAGGTGAACCTGCATTAATCATTGGCTCAACCGCCAGTGTCATGCCCGGCTTAAGTCTAAGCCCTTTTCTAAAGCCCTGTGGTCTGAAGTTCGGCACCTCAGGATCCTCATGTAAATGGCTTCCTATGCCATGACCAACAAGGTCATATACAACTCCGTATCCAAAAGACTCGGCAAGCTGCTGTATGGCTCCTGAAATATCATACAGTCTGTTTCCCGCAACTGCATTCTTTATTCCTGCAAAAAAACTGAGACGTGTTCTTTCTATAAGAAGTCTTGCTTCCTCTGAAATCTCTCCTACGCCTACTGTTCTGGCTGCGTCTGAGTGGTATCCTTTGTAGATAACACCAGCATCAAGGCTCACGATATCGCCCTCCTGTAAGATACGCTCATCAGTCGGGATACCATGTACAACCTCCTCGTTTACTGAAACACATATGGAGGCCGGATATCCGCAATATCCTAAGAAAGACGGCTCGCATCCATAACTACGAATCATTTCTTCGCCCAGCCGGTCCACATCCTTAGTGGACATTCCCGGTTTGATTTCTTTACCGAGCTGCTGATGAACGGCCGCCAGAATCCTGCCGGCATCCCTCATCAGCTCTATCTCATGCTCTGATTTTATAGTTACAGACATTATTATTCACCTAAAATACCTACAATGGCTGAAAATACTTCATCCATAGGCTTTGTTCCGTCTACAGACTTTAAAATGCCCTGCTTGTCATAATACTCGATAAGTGGCTGTGTCTGCTCATGATATACAGCTAAGCGCTTCTGAACTGTCTCAGGCTTATCGTCATCTCTGAGTACTGTGTCAGCGCCACATGCATCACATTTGCCCTCAACTTTTGTTGGGTTGAAAACGATATGATATGTTGCACCACAATTGAGGCAGGCTCTTCTTCCACCCATACGGTTAACAATGTTCTCATCAGGAACATCTACATCGATGGCATAATCCATCTTCTCCCCAATCTTTGTGAGAGCATCATCAAGCGCCTTGGCCTGTGGAATTGTTCTTGGGAAACCGTCTAATACAAATCCGTTTTTGCAATCATCCTGCTGTATTCTATCCATAACAAGGTCACAGGTAAGCTCATCCGGAACAAGTGCTCCCTGATCCATGTAAGTCTTTGCCTTCTTACCAAGCTCTGTTCCGTTCTTTATGTTTGCACGGAATATATCTCCTGTAGAGATATGTGGTATAGAATATTTTGCAGCTATCTGTTTTGCCTGTGTACCTTTGCCGGCACCAGGTGCCCCTAACATGATGATCTTCATAAAAATTTTCTCCTTTTATACAAAACTTGTTGATAGCACGAATGGAGATACTGAATTCAGTATCTCCAATGTACAATTAATCATCTAAAAATCCTTTATAGTATCGAACTCTCATCTGTGATTCAATTTGCTTCAATGTCTCAATAACAACTCCGACAATGATGATGATTGAAGTTCCACCAAAGGATACATCTGCGTTGAATACTCCATTGAAGAATATCGGAACAAATGCGATAAACGCAAGTCCAATAGCTCCAATAAATACAATATAGTTTAATATCTGATTTAAGTAATCGCTGGTTGGCTTTCCAGGTCTGATACCGGGTATAAAGCCACCTGAACGCTTCATATTGTTTGCAATCTCAAGCGGATTGAATGTAATGTTTGTGTAGAAATAAGCAAATGCTATAATCAACACAATGTAAACAATAAGTCCGATTGAATATACCGGCTCCTTTGGATCACACCAGTTAGACTGTGATAATCCTTTTAATATTTTAGAGCCTATTCCATTTCCATTGCCTTTTCCAAGGAAGCTGGCAATGATAACAGGTGTCTGCATAAGAGACTGTGCAAAGATTACCGGGATAACTCCACTGGTATTTACCTTTAGTGGAATGCATGTCTGCTGACCGCCCATCTGCTTGTTGCCTCTTATTTTACTAGAGTACTGTACAGGAATCTTGCGCTGTGCATCCTGAAGCAATACTACAAATACTACCATTGCAGCAATTATTGCTACTATGATAAGACCTGCAACAATCGCCTTTGGAATGTTCGCTGCTGAAGCAATGAACTGTGACCAAAGTGTACTTAAATCCTCTGGAATACGTGAAATAATATTGATTGTCAATACTATTGATATTCCGTTTCCTACACCCTTTTCTGTAATACGCTCTCCAATCCACATAAGTACAGCTGAACCTGCTGTAAGTGAAGTAACGACCATAATAACAGTCAATGGTGTCTTTTCTGTAAGGTAATTTTGTCTGTAAAAACCAATTACCATCATGACTGACTCAAGAAGGCCTAATGCTATTGTAAGATAACGTGTTATCTCAACAATTTTCTTTCTGCCATCCTCGCCATCGCGTTGCATCTCTTCAAGCTTAGGTATAGCAATTGTAAGCAACTGCATAATGATTGAAGATGTAATGTATGGTGTAATATTCAGCGCAAATACTGACATCTGTGAGAATGATCCACCTGTTATAGCATCAACAAAGCCTAAACCATCTGCTGATTTACTGTTTAACCAACTCTGAAATACGGAGCCCTTGACACCAGGAATCGGAAGCTCGCTTCCGATTCTGATGACAATAAGCATCATGAATGTAAAAAGGATTCTATTACGGACATCCTTTATTTTAAACGCATTACGGAGTGTTTTAAGCATTAGATCACCTCTGCTTTTCCACCAAGAGCTTCGATTTTCTCTTTTGCACTAGCACTGAAAGCGTTAGCCTGAACTGTAAGCTTCTTAGTAAGTTCTCCATTTCCAAGAATCTTTACGCCATCTCTAGGATTCTTAACGATTCCAGCCTCGATTAATGTCTCAACTGAAACTACTGCATCGTTATCGAATCTCTCAAGAGCTGAAAGATTTATAGGTACGATTGTAAGAGTGTTTCTATTCTTGAAACCTCTCTTAGGCAATCTTCTATATAATGGCATCTGTCCACCTTCGAAACCAGGTCTTGGAGCTCCTGAACGAGCCTTCTGTCCCTTGTGTCCCTTACCAGCAGTCTTACCGTTTCCTGAGCCGTGTCCACGACCTCTTCTGAAATTATCGCTCTTTACTGAACCTTCTGCAGGTCTTAAATTATCACTATGAACTGAACCCTCAGCCGCTTTTAAATTAGATAAATCCATCACGGTACCTCCTTATTTTATTCTTAAACTTCTTCTACTTTTACGTATGGTGCTACTTTGCGAACAGCTCCCTGTGTAGCTGCATTGTTTGGTAACTCTACAGTTTTGCCTAACTTAGTAAGACCAAGAGCCTCAATAGTCTTCTTGTTCTTAGGAACAGCACCGATTGTAGATTTGATTAAT